>ERZ827101.632-NODE-632-length-54325-cov-13.826792_pt1 | contig 54325 bp, 42 predicted proteins | sample MGYA00519869_ERZ827101 | MGnify/ENA primary metagenome ERZ827101 (study PRJEB31778, sample SAMEA3449256) | human gut metagenome | biome: human gut; feature: human-associated habitat; material: faeces | place: United Kingdom | collected 2010/2012 ...
CCCAGATTGACCGCTGTGGTTGTTTTTCCGACACCGCCTTTCTGGTTAGTCAGAGCAATCACTTTGCAATTTGACATAGATGCGTCCTCCTTTCACATAGATTTAGCCACTTTGTCAAGGTGGCTATGTAAACAGTACCAGAGAACGCAAAAAAGCCGCCTACTCTTAAAATCAATAAGAATAAGCGGCTTTGAAATTTGCCTTAGACATATTCAATTTTCATTCTCTTGGTCGGTGCATTTATGACCTTAAAAATAAGCTCGTCAACACAATCCGTATATCTGCCTTGCTGAATGAGCTGATTTTTTAACTCTACAAGGCTATGTATTAAAAGTTTTCTTTCGTGGCTATCCAAATACAGATGATTAAATTTCTCTCTCATAAGCACACCTCCACTTCTTTAGCTTCATTATATTGGAAAGCAGGGGAAAGGACAAATCTGCAAAAAGGGATAAAAATAAGCGTACCACTATTTCTAATGATACGCCTATCCTCATTAAATCACTTCAAAATGCTTCAACGCATCCTTTATGGCTTCCACTTTCTCTGCTGTCGGATGCTTCCTCGGCTGTTTCAATTCCTCTACCGCATTAGGAGCATCGTACATTGGCAAGCCTAAATCTCTCTTTACCTCTGCGATATATGCGGTATGTACCTTGAAGCCGTATTTAGCTTCTATGTACTCCTTTATCATTTTGTAGGTCACTCGTTCTTTGGGCTTATATTCTTCGGCTCTTTTAGCGATATTATCAAGCGGAACTTTTCCCTCACCCTCGCCAAACTCAACTTTTACGTTGATATGTCCGTCTGGCTTTTTGTGGGAAAGCAGTACTACCGTCTCGACGTGATCCGCCCTTGGGAACATGTCCACTGCGCAGGCGCGCTGGGCGGTGTAGCCGAGGTCTGCTAAGCGCTTTACGTCGCGCGCCATGGTCGCGCTGTCGCACGAGACGTACACGACCCGCTGCGGCTGCATCTCGGCGATGCTCTCCACCACGTCGGCGGCCAAGCCCTTGCGCGGCGGGTCGACGGTGATGACGTCGGGGCGCAGGTTTTCGCGCGCGAGCTTTTTTGCCACATCGGACGCATCGCCGCAGAAAAACTCCGCGTTTTTAACGCCGTTGCGCGCAGCGTTTTCGCGCGCGTCGTCGATGGCCTCGGGGACGATCTCCGCACCGAGGACTTTCTTCGCGTGATCCGACAGTGCGAGCGTGATCGTGCCCGCGCCGCAGTAGAGGTCGAGCACCGTCTCTTGCCCCGTGAGGTCCGCAAATTCGATGGTCTTCGCATAGAGCCGCTCGGCCTGTACGCGGTTGACCTGATAAAATGACGGCACGCTGAGCCGGAACGTCTTGCCGCAGAGCGTATCCTCAAGCCGGTCGCTCCCCCAGAGCGTGCGGTAGCGGTCGCCAAGGATGACGTTGCCTTTTTTCGTGTTCGTGCCGAGCACGATGCCGGTGCACTTCGGGCACGCATCGCGCAGGAGCGCGACGAGCCGGTCTTCTTTCGGCAGCTTATCGCCGTTCACAAGCACGCAGATCAGGCTCTCCCCCGCTGCGTTTGAGCGGACGTAAAGGTGACGAATGAGGCCGCGGCCCGTCTTTTCGTCATAACCCGCGACGCGGCAGGACTGCATATATTCGCGCAGCGCCTCCGCCGCGGCGTCGGCCTCAGGTCTGACTAATAAGCAGTGCTCGCACTCGATGACCTCGTGCGTGCGGGCGCGGTAAAAGCCGACCGCGCCGTCCTTTGATACAGGGTACTGCGCCTTGTTGCGGTAGCGCAGCGTGTCCTGCGCGCCTAAGATCTCCTCAACGGTCACATCACTGCCGCCGATGCGGGACAAATTGTCCTGCACGCGCTGCTTTTTCAGCCGCAGCTCCTCCTCATAGCGGATGTGGCGGTACGTGCAGCCGCCGCAGCGCGGAAAATACGGGCAGTCCGATTCCATGCGCTCGCTCGACGGCTCGAGCACCTCGAGCACTTTGGCAAAGGCGACGCTCTTGAGCGTCTTTAAGATGAGCACGCGGCACTTCTCGCCGCGCAGCGCGCCGTGGACGAACACAACGCATCCGTCGATGCGCGCAACGCCCATGCCGCCCTCGCCATAGCCCTCGATGGTGACGGTATGCTCCTGATTTTTGGCAAGCTCCATCATTTTCTCCTCTCAGAAAAGGTACTTCGCGCATAAGCGCGAAGTACCTTTTGTTGTGTATCTCAAATCACTCGCGGAAGCGCTCGATCAGGCTGATGATCTGGCCGGTGAGCGCAGAAATGTCCTTGTTGGGTCTGCCCTTGCAGCGCTTGGCAAACTCAAGCAGCGACTCCGCCGCCGCCACGAGCTTGGCGTAGAGGTTGTCGGCGCGGGACTTCTGCGCCGTGCGCTTGCGCTCGGAAATGTAGCCCTCGCTGACCATCTCGTTTGCGGCAAGGTCGTAACACTCGGTAAACTTGGCCGCGTGCGCATGGAAGCCGAGCGAACAGAGCTCTTCGGCAAACACGGGCGCAACGTCCTCGTCGCCGTGGACGACGAACACATGCGCAGGCTTCGGGTCGAAGGCCTTGATCCACTCGACAAGGTGGTCATGGTCGGCGTGGGACGAAAGGCCCTGGAAGTTGACGATCTTCGCCTTGACGGCGATCTCCTCGCCGAAGAGCTTGACCTTTTCAACGCCATCGAGCAGCCGACGGCCCAGCGTGCCGGGCGACTGGAAGCCGACGAACACGACCGCGCTGTTCGCGCGCCAGAGGTTGTGCTTCAAATGGTGGCGGATGCGGCCGGCGTCGCACATACCGGAGGCGGAAATGATGACCTTGGGTGTCGTGTCCATGTTCAGCATCTTCGATTCCTCGCTCGACTCAACAAGGTTGAGGTTGGGGAAGGTGAACATGTGCGTGCCGTCCTTGACAAGATCGAGCGCCTGCTCATCAAGATAGCCGTGCAGGTCGCCGCAGAACACAGTCGTCGCCGCCTTGGCAAGGGGCGAGTCGATGTACACAGGGAAGTTCGGCGTCGATTTGACGAGCTTTTGATCCTTGATCTCGCGGATGAAGTACAAAAGCTCCTGCGTGCGGCCCACGGCGAACGACGGGATGACGACGTTGCCGCCCTTGCCGAGCGTCTCGTCGATAATCTGCGCCAGCTCGTCGGTGTAGCTCCAGACCTCGGTGTGGTTGCGGTCGCCGTAGGTCGACTCCATCACGACGTAGTCGGCCTTTTTGAGAAGCTGCGGATCGCGGATGATAGGCTGGTCGACGTTGCCGATATCGCCAGAGAAGACGATCGTCTTGTGCACGCCGTTTTCTTCCAGCTCAAGCGTGATGGACGCGGAACCGAGCAGATGGCCCGCGTCGGTGAAGACCGCGCTCACACCCTCGCAGAGGTCGACCTTTTCTTTATACTCGCAGGTCGTCACGTACTTGAAGACGTCCAGCGCGTCCTGCTCGGTGTAGAGCGGCTCGACGTGCTCGCGGCCCGCGCGCTCGCCCTTGCGGTTCTCATACTCGGCGTCGCTCTCCTGAATGTGGGCGGAGTCAAGCAGCATGATCTTCATCAGATCCGCCGTCAGGCGCGTCGTCAGGATGCGGCCGTGGAAGCCGTTTTTCACCAGCAGCGGGATACGGCCCGTGTGGTCGATGTGCGCGTGGGTGACGAGCAGAATATCGATATTGCCGGGAACGAAAGCGAGATAACGGTTGTCGAGCTCGTCGCGGCCCTGCTGTAAGCCGCAGTCGACGAGGATCTTCTTACCGTTTATCTCCAGGCAGTGGCAGGAGCCGGTCACGCAGCGGTCGGCCCCGTAAAAGTGCAGTTTCATGCGAATGTCCTCCTTAGATGAGAAAAAACTTCTTCCTTATGCTTCTGTCCTCCGCCGTCGGAGGGCGTTTCGTCGCTTTGTACTATCTTGCTTTGTATTTTACCACAGCAGCTATATAGAGTGCAAGACATGCCCGTCAATGCATCGGAATTTATTTACAATCCATTCATATTATACAGCAAATTTCCCTTTGCATATCGCGCAGAGAGATGCTATACTTGTAAGCGTGTTATTATGCTCCCACGAAAGGAAGTTTTGAATATGGGTTTCTTTAGTAAAATGTTCGGTTCCTACAGCGACCGTGAGCTCAAGAGCATCTACCCCATCGTCGACAAGATCGAAGCGATGGCGGACGAATACAAGGCGATGAGCGACGCGGAGCTGCAGGCCAAAACGCCGGAGTTCAAGACGCGTCTGCAAAGCGGCGAAACGCTCGACGACATCCTGCCTGAGGCGTTTGCCACCGTGCGCGAGGCGTCCCGCCGCGTGCTGGGTCTGTATCCCTACCGCGTGCAGCTCGTCGGCGGCGTGGTGCTCCATCAGGGCCGCATCGCCGAGATGAAGACCGGTGAAGGCAAAACGCTGGTGGCAACGCTGCCCGCGTACCTAAACGCCCTGACCGGCAACGGCGTCCACATCGTCACCGTGAACGACTACCTCGCCAAGCGAGACAGCGAGTGGATGGGCAAGGTCCACCGCTTCTTAGGCCTCACGGTCGGCCTGATCGTCCACGACCTCACAAGTGAAGAGCGCCGCAAGGCCTACGCCGCAGACATCACCTACGGCACGAATAACGAAATGGGCTTTGATTACCTGCGCGATAACATGTCCATCTACGCAAGCGAGCTCGTCCAGCGCGGACATGCCTTCGCCATCGTCGACGAGGTCGACTCCATTTTGATCGATGAAGCGCGCACGCCGCTCATCATCTCCGGCATGGGCGAAAAGTCCACCGAGATGTACTCCCGCACGGAAAACCTTGTACGCGGCTTCCGCAAGAAGGTCATCGCCGAGAGCGACGACAAGGAAGAAGAAGACGTCAACATCGACGCCGACTACATCGTCGACGAAAAGGCCAAGACCGCGACGCTCACCGCCCGCGGCGTGAAGAAGGCCGAGGAATATTTCGGCCTTGAAAACCTCTCCGATCCCGAAAACTCCACCATCGCGCACCACATCAACCAGGCCATCAAGGCCCACGGCACGATGAAGCGCGATATCGACTACGTCATCAAGGACGGTCAGGTCGTCATCGTCGACGAGTTCACCGGCCGACTGATGTTCGGCCGCCGCTACAGCGACGGTCTGCATCAGGCCATCGAGGCCAAGGAGCATGTCGAGGTCGCGCGAGAAAGCAAGACGCTTGCGACCATCACGTTCCAGAACTACTTCCGCCTGTACGGCAAGCTCTCCGGTATGACCGGTACGGCGCTCACCGAGGAAGAGGAATTCGGCACGATCTACAACCTCGACATCATTGAAATTCCGACGAACCGTCCCATCGCCCGTATCGATGACCCCGATGTTGTCTACAAGACCGAGGCGGCAAAGTATCGCGCCGTCATCGAGCAGGTGAAAAAATGCCATGCCAAGGGGCAGCCCGTTCTGGTCGGTACGGTGTCGATTGAAAAGAACGAAAAGCTCTCGTATCTTCTCTCCCGCGAGGGCATCAAGCACAATCTCTTGAACGCGAAGAACCACGAAAAGGAAGCCGAGATCGTCGCGCAGGCCGGTAAGCTCGGCGCAGTCACGGTCGCGACGAACATGGCTGGCCGTGGTACCGATATCATGCTCGGCGGCAACGCCGAGTACATGGCAAAGACCGATCTGCGCAAGGCGGGTCTCAGCGACGAGCTCATCGCCGAGGCGACCGGCTACGCCGAGACCGACAACAAGGAGATCCTCGACGCGCGCGATATGTTCGCCAAGGCCCTTGAAAAGCACCGCGAGGAGATCTCCGGTGAGGCGGACAAGGTCCGCGAGGCGGGGGGCCTCTTCATCATCGGCACGGAGCGCCACGATTCCCGCCGTATCGACAACCAGCTGCGCGGCCGTGCCGGCCGTCAGGGCGACCCGGGCGAGACGCGCTTCTACCTCTCGCTTGAAGACGATCTGCTGCGCCTGTTTGGCGGCGAGCGCATCACGAACCTGATGGAGCGCTTCAACCTCGACGAGGATACACCGATTGAAAACAAGACGCTCTCCAAGGCGATTGAAAACGCGCAGACGAGCGTCGAGTCCCGCAACTTCCAGTACCGCAAGAGCACGCTCGAATACGACGACGTGATGAACAAGCAGCGCGAGATCATCTACGGCCAGCGCAAGCAGGTGCTCGACGGCATGGACATCAAGCAGACCGTTTTGAACATGCTGAGAAGCAGCATCGAAAGTCAGGTTGCTTTCGCTTTCGGCGAGCATGACAAGACCGACGACGAACACCGCGCCGACGCGCTCAAGAGCTGCGAGGGCACATACTTCCCGCGCGGCGCTGTGGATGCTTCTTCCCTTTCCGGCCTTTCCGCCGACGATCTGACCGACCGCTTCTACGAAGCCGCCGAGAAGTACTACGAGGCCAAGGAGGCCGCCGTCACCTCGCCCATCATGCGCGAGCTTGAGCGCGTAGTGCTGCTGCGCGTGGTCGATGAATACTGGATGGACCACATCGACGCGATGAGCGAGCTGCGTCAGGCCATCCGTTTACAGTCCTACGGCAACAACAAGCCCATCGACGTCTACAAGCAGGAATCCCTCACGATGTTTGAGGACATGATCTCCGCCATTCAGGGCGACACGGTGCGCCGCATCTTCTCCGCCCGCGTCAAGACCGAGGGCGAGGTCAAGCGTGAGCGCGTGGCCGACGGCATCGTCGCCTCCACCTCCGGCGACGGCACGGTGAAAAAGCAGCCCCGCAAGGTCCAGAAGATCGGCCGCAACGATCCCTGCCCCTGCGGCAGCGGGAAGAAATATAAACAGTGCTGTGGGCGCTGATTGACCACTTGTAAGTGGTGGAACATTTCCCCCACACCCGTGGGGGATACGGGAAAGGGGGCCATTCTCTCACGTGAGAGAATGGCCCCCTTGGACCCCCAAGAGAACGCAAGGGGCGCCGCCCCTTGACCCCGCACATTGGCAGTCTGTAGCTTGAAGAACTGCACGCGCTGCGCAGTGTGGGTGCGGTGTACATGGCTTCGCCATGAATCCCTGCGAGTCGTGATCTGACAGCAACCGCGCCTTACTATCGCGAGGCGCGAGTGACGTTAGAACGGCGGCAGACTGCGTGCGAAATAGCGGCATTGCTGCGCTCGCCGCATTGATGGGACTGGCGGTAAACGGAAATTACTGCGTACTCCTACAAGACGGGCAGAGCGGCACCCGCAAGGGGTGTGCCGCATCCGTAAGGCAGCAGAGCCGCCAACGGCTGCGCAATAGCGGATAGTAGGAGCAGAGGCAAATCGTATAGCAGCTTCAAACGCGGCAACGCCGCGCTATGGGCAGTGCAACCGGCAAGCATTGCAGCTCTTCGAGCTGCTCGCTTGCAATGCAAACGCCTTTCTTTTGGACGGTCACACCGCCCGTTTTCTTTCCCGGGAAAGAAAATGAGGGGTGTGGTGCTGCGGCGCACACGCCGCATTTCCCCCGCCGCCTGAGACAGGCGGCGACATCTCCGCACCCTTTGGTGCAGAAAAAGGAGGCACTTTTGATGTCTTTCACCGAACATAACGTAAACGGTCTCATCTACGACACGTCCGATGTCATCACCGCCGCGGGGAGCGGCGCGGTGCACGCGTTCACGACGCGGCACGGCGGCGTGAGCCCTGCGCCCTACGATTCACTCAACTTTGCCGACAACAAGGGCGACACGAGCGAAAACTTACTCGAAAACTACCGCCTTCTCGGCGAGGCCGTAGGCTTTGACGCGAGCCGCGCCGTCGGCTGCCGCCAGATCCACTCTGACCTTGTCCGCATTGCATCGGAAGAGGACGCGGGCAAAATTCTCTGGGATGACCGTCCCTACGACGCCGACGGGCTCATCACGAACGTGCCGAACCTGCCGCTGTTCGCCTACGGGACGGACTGCTGCGTCATCACGCTCTACGACCCGACTTCGCGTTCGATCGGTGCGGTGCACGCCGGCTGGCGCGGTACGGCGAGCGGCATCGCGCTCAAGGCTGCCGTGTCGATGATGAGCTGCTACGGCGCCGATCCCTACACACTGCGCGCCGCCATCGGCCCGAGCATCGGCAAGTGCTGCTTTGAGACCGACAGCGACGTGGCTGACGCCTTTTTCGCCCTGCTCGACCCCGCGATGGACGAGCGCATCGAAAAGCGCGGCGACAAATACCACATCGACCTGAAGGCGATCAACCGCCTGTGGCTGCTGCGCGCGGGCATCGACCCCTCGCGCGTCGATGTACACCCCGACTGCACGAAGTGCCACCCCGAGCGCTACTGGTCGCACCGCGCAATGGGCGATCAGCGCGGCGGCATGGCGGCGATGATCTGCCTTACGGAGGATACGCTGTGAAGCGCCGCCTCTCTGCGCTTTTGTGCGCACTGACGCTCGCGCTTTCACTCTCCGGCTGCTGGAGCGGCGATGTGAGCGACGACAGCAGCGGCGACTTCTGGGAGGAAACGCCGCCGGTGGAAGCGGACACCTCCTCCACCCTGACGCCGATCACGTCGTTCGCGCTGCCGTATTTGCAGGGCGTGACGCTCGACCCCATCACCTGCCCCGACGGCATGCAGCAGACGCTTGGCGCGCTGCTCTACGAGGGGCTTTTCGTGCTGGACGAGTCGTTTGCGCCGCAAAATGTGCTGTGCAGCCGCTATGAGCACAACGACGACTGCACGAGCTACACCTTTTACCTCCGCGACGGCGTCAGCTTTTCCGACGGCAGCAGCCTGACGGCAAGCGATGTGCTCGCGACGCTTCGCCGCGCGCAGGAGAGCGAGCGCTACAGCGCGCGCTTTGCCAACGTCGCCTCGATGCGCACGAGCAACGGCGCGCTCATTGTCAATCTCACGCGCGCGGACAGCGCATTCCCCGCGCTGCTTGACATCCCCATCGTCAAATCCGGTTCGGAGAAGAACCCCGTGCCGCTCGGCACGGGGCCGTACCTCTTCGTCACGGACAGCGACGGCGCGTGCCTCAAGCAGAACCCCGACTGGCGCAGCGACGGCACGCTGCCGTTCGAGCGTATCGAGCTGCACGCCGTCAAGGACGCGGACACAGCATCTTACCTCTTCTCCTCGCGCGAGGTGCATCTGCTCTCGGCTGACCTGACGAGCAGCACGGGCGACCTTCGCAGCGCAAACACGGCGCTCACCGACTACGCGACGGCGAACATGATCTACCTCGGCTTCAACACACAGCGCGCGCCGCTCTCCGATGCATCGCTTCGCAGCGCCCTCGCGGGTGCGATCGACCGCGCGACCATCACGACGGGCTACCTCGCTGGTCACGCCGAGGCGGCGCGCTTCCCGCTCTCGCCGCACTCCAGCCTCTATCCGACGGAGATGGCGTCGACGCTCGCTTCGCCTGACCTCGCCGCTGCGCTAGAAAGCGCGGGCGTGACGGAAAGCCGCCCCCGCACGGTGACGATCCTGGTCAGCGAGAGCGACTCGTTCAAGGTCTCCATCGCCGACTATCTGAGCCGCACGCTCTCGACCGACGTTCTGACGGTCAGCGTGCGCTCACTCCCGTGGAGCGACTATCTGACCGCGCTGCAAAACGGGAATTTTGACCTGTATCTCGGCGAGGTGCGCCTGACGGCGAACTGGGACATTTCGTCCCTCGCGCGCACTGGCGGCGCGCTGAACTACGGCCGCTACGCGGACGCGCAGTGCAACACGCTGCTCGATGCGTTCTCGCTCAATGAGACGGATCAGACCGCCCGCGCGCTGTACCGCTACCTTGCCCAGAGCGCGCCCATCGCGCCCATCGCATTCAAGACCGCGTCTGTCCTGACGCCGAGCGGCCTCATCGACGGACTGAACCCCACCGTCTCCTCCCCGTTCTACGGGATCGAGGGCTGGACGGTGCACCTCAGCGAGGGATGAGCGGCATCATAAATGAGAATTTAAGGAGATCCTATGAGCTTTACAGTGTTATTGCTTCTCGCGTATGCGGTAATGATCGCGGGGGCTTTCATCGCTTTTCAGCGCAGGCACAAAGCAATCGGTATCGTATTCCTGCTTGTAATGGTCCTCAGCATTTTGATCTTAGGATATCTGTGGATCCATTCCCCCATGTAACGACCCTTTTACCACAATATTCCCCTTCGGCTGCGCACCTTCCTGCCCGTCAACGCCAAAGAAGCTCCTCCGCGCGATGCGGAGGAGCTTCTTTCCTTTTCTCACTCAATACTGCCGGACGACTGCCACGACCCTGCCTAAGATCGTGCACTCGCGGCCGTCGATGGGCTGGTAGTCGGGGTTCGCGGGCATGAGCCAGACCTCGCTGCCCTTGCGCTTGAGCGTTTTGACCGTCGCCTCGTCACCAAGCAGCGCGACCACGATCTGCCCGTTCTGCGCGAGGTTCTGGCGGTGGACGACGACAAGGTCGTCCGGCAGGATGCCGACGCCGAGCATCGACTCGCCGCGCACACGCAGGGCGAAATACTCGTCATCGTGCCCGCCGGTGTCGAACGTCAGGTAGTCCTCGATGCACTCCTGCGCCAAGATCGGGTTACCGGCGGCAACATTGCCGAGGATCGGCACCTGACGGCGACGCGGGGCAAGCTCGTCGATCTCGACGGGCTGCGGCGCAACGGGAACGGCCTGCAGCTGCTTTTTGAGCGTGATGGCACGGCCCTTGCCCGCGCTCTTCTCAATGAGCCCCATCTCCTGCAGGTGCTTGATATGGAAGTGGACCGTGGAGGGTGACTTGAGTCCCAGCGCCTCACCGACTTCGCGCACAGAGGGGGCATAGCCGTGTTTGGCGATGCTCTCTGCTATATAATCGTATACGCGCTGCTGCATTCTGGACAGTTTTTCCATCTTGTGCGCCCCTTCCAACATTTGTTCGAATTTATGATACCACATTTTTCCCGAAATGCAACATCTGTTTTAGAATTTTATGTCAATTTCGCGGCTTTTTTCTGCCGCGAAATTTTTTGATCTTTTTTGCGTCCGGCTATTGACAAATGCCGCTTGATGTATTATTGTACTAATTACTTAATACAGTGATACACAAGGAGGATCACTATGGACTGGAACTTCCGCAATGACCAGCCGATCTACTCCCAGCTGACACAGCGGTTGACGGAGGCCATCGTCTCCGGCATCTACGCGCCGGGAGAAAAGTTCCCCTCCGTGCGAGAGCTTGCGGTGGAGGCGGGCGTCAACCCCAACACGGTCCAGCGCGCGCTATCCGAGCTCGAACGCGACGGTCTGGTGTTTTCCCAGCGCACGGCGGGACGGTTCGTCACGGAAAATGAAAACATGATCGCAAATGCCAAGCTCCGCATTGCGGACGAGCGCGTGGGAGAATTTCTCCACTCGATGAAAACGCTCGGCTGCACGAGAGACGAAGTCATAGCTCTCATTCAGGGAGCTAAGGAGGAGGAAGAATGAGTATTTTTGAATGCAAGGCGCTCACGAAAAATTACGGCGCCAAAACGGTGCTCGACAGCATCGATCTCACGATCGAACCCGGGCGCATCGTGGGCCTGCTCGGCCCCAACGGCAGCGGCAAGACGACGCTCATCAAGCTTGCCAACGGCCTTCTGACGCCGACGTCGGGCGAAATTCTGATCGCAGGCAAGGCCCCCTGCCGCGCAACGAAGGCCATCGTCTCGTACCTGCCTGACCGAAACACGCTGCCCGGCTGGATGACGATCGCGCAGGCGCTTGACTACTACGGCGACTTTTATTCGGACTTCCGCTGCGGCGTGGCCGAAGCGATGCTGATGAACCTCGGCCTTGACCGCACACAGAAGATTAAGACGCTCTCCAAAGGCATGCGCGAGAAGACGCAGCTCATCCTGACGATGAGCCGCGACGCCAAGCTCTATCTCCTTGACGAGCCCATCGGCGGCGTCGACCCCGCGACGCGCGACTACATCCTGCGCACGATCATCGGCAACTACAGCGAGGACGCAGCGGTCATCATCTCCACGCACCTGATCGCCGACGTCGAGCAGATCCTTGACGAGGTCGTGTTCCTGCGCGAGGGGCAGGTCATGCTCCACGAGAGCGTGGAGACCATTCGAGATGAAAAGGGCAAGAGCGTTGACGAGCTCTTCCGGGAGGTATTTAGATGCTGAGCAAACTGATCAAACATGAATTCCGTGCAACGAGCCGCATCATGTGGCCGGTCTTTCTTGGAATGCTGGCACTGACGGCACTGATGCGTTTTTCTCAGTTGCTCCTGAACGGCGGGCACATTCCCTGGCTCTTACAGCTCATCGGCGTACTGCTGGTCATCGGCTTTGTGATGGGCCTCTTTGCGCTGGCGTTTGCGCCGCTGGTGCTCTCCGCCTGCCGCTGGCGCGACCACGTGCTCAAGGATGAGGGTTACCTCACGCTGACGCTGCCGGTGAGCCTCCATCAGCTGCTCATCTCCAAGCTCATCGTTTCCGCCGTGTGGTATGCTGCGGCGTTCATCGTGGGACTTCTCTCGCTGCTGATTGCTGTCTCCGGCTGGAGCACTCTCCAGTATGTCCCCGATTTTTTCAATGATGTTTTCACAGCGTTCTTCGGAATGGAGGCCTCGCTGCGCAGTCACGCGCTGCTGATCGTCTTTGAGCTTTTCTGCAATTTCGTCTTTGCCGTTTCTGCCGCCGAGCTCGTGGTATACGCCGCCTTCTCCATCGGTTACAGCTTCAATAAGCACAAGACGCTCTGGACGACCATCCTTGTGCTCGTGTTCTTCGAGGTCGCGCAGTTCACTGCCATCGCCATGATCGGTGCGTTCTTCAACGCCGACCCCACGCGCTGGATGAATCTGGACATTTACAGCGCGCCCGCGAGCGTCGAACTGCTGCTTCTCTGGGGGATGTTCGGCGAACTGCTCTTCGCGGCGGCAGGCTACGCCGTAACGTGGTTCTTCACGACGAAAAAACTGAATCTCGAGTAACGCGTTTTCGAAAAAGCAGCCGCGAAAGGCCTCCGCTTTTCCGGCTGCTTTTTTGCACCCTTTTTTCGGCAGAATTTTTCGAAAGCAAAAGATTATGTCAACCTCCAACATCTATCTCATTCGTTTGAAAGGAGTCATCTCATGCAAATCCTGACTGTTTCCGGTCTTCAAAAGACCTACACCACGCGCTTTGGCGGCAGCAAGGTCCAGGCGCTCAAAAATGTCAACTTCACCGTCGAATCCGGCGAGTATGTCGCCATCATGGGCGAGAGCGGCAGCGGCAAAACGACGCTTCTGAATATCCTCGCCGCGCTCGACAAGCCCACCGGCGGCACAGTGCTGCTCGGCGGCAAGAACCTCTCGGAAATTCCTGAGGAGACCGCCGCGGCCTTCCGCCGCGACAACTTGGGCTTCGTCTTTCAGGACTTCAGCCTTCTCGACACGTTCTCGCTCGAGGACAACATCTGCCTGCCGCTCGTGCTCGCGGGCAAGTCGCGCACGGAGATGCGCGACCGGCTCTCACCGCTCGCCTACGACCTCGGCATCGAGACGCTGCTCAAAAAGTACCCCTACGAGGTCTCCGGCGGACAGAAGCAGCGCGCCGCCGTCGCCCGCGCGCTCATCACCCGCCCGCAGATCTTGCTGGCCGACGAGCCGACCGGCGCGCTCGACTCCCGCTCGACCGACGAGCTCTTGAAGCTCTTCGGCGAGATCAACGCCTCTGGCCAGACCATCGTGATGGTCACGCACTCTGTGCGCGCGGCGAGCTGCGCCTCGCGCGTGCTGTTCCTGCGCGACGGCGAGGTCTCGCTCGAGTTAAAGCGCGGCAAGGACACGGATCCTCAATTCTACCAGCGCATCACCGATGCGCTCACGCAGCAGCAGACGGGAGGCGAGTGCGCATGAAGCCCACCTTTTACCCCCGTCTTGCGTGGATGGGTATCAAAAAGAACGCAAGGCTCTATGTGCCCTATCTTCTCTCCTGCGCGTTCATGGCAGCGATGCTGTATGTCATTGCGTACCTCGCCGTCACCCCCGCGCTCTATACGGTCAATGGCAAGGTGAACGGCTCCGGCACCTCTGCGGTCGCGATGACGATGAGCCTCGGCTCGTTCGTCGTATCGGTGTTCATCGCGCTGTTTCTCTTCTACACGAACAGCTTTCTCCTGCGCCGCCGCAAGAAGGAATTCGGCCTTTACAGCGTGCTCGGCATGGACCGCGGCGCACTCAGCGCCATTCTCTTCTGGGAGACACTTCTGGCCGCGGCGTTCACGCTGATCGCGGGGCTTGGCCTCGGCCTGCTGCTCTCCTATGTCTCGCAGTCCGCACTGCTGCGGCTTTTATCTCTCCCCGCCGCGGTTTTCACCGTGAGCCTTGCCGCCATCAAGCAGTGCGCCATCACGTTCATCGCTATCTTCGCGCTGCTCTATGTGCGCGGTGTGCTGTCGCTGCGCCACGCGCAGGGCGCGGCGCTTTTGAAGAGCGAAAACGTCGGCGAAAAGCCGCCGAAGTCGCAATGGCTGCTCGTCATCCCCGGCCTTGCGCTGCTGCTCGGCGCGTACTACATCGCCGCGACCATCAACGACCCCGTACAGGCGATGCTGCTCTTCTTCCTCGCGGTCATCATGGTCATTCTATCGACGTATCTTCTCTTCATCTCCGGCAGCGTGACGCTCTGCAAAACACTCCAGAAGGATGAAAACTTCTACTACAAAAAGCGCAACTTTGTTTCCCTCTCGTCGCTCACCTACCGCATGAAGCGAAACGGCGCGGGTCTCGCCTCCATCTGCATTCTCTCGACGATGGTGCTGGTGATGCTTGCCTCGACGGCGAGCCTCTATTTTGGCGCGGAGGACGCGATCAACACGCTTGCCGTCCAGAATCACTGGCATCCCACGGAAATGGCGGACGTCCGTGCGGAGTTCTTCTCGCTCTACGGCAGTCTCTTCTTCCTCGGCATTCTTTTAAGTGTGCTGTTTCTGTTCGCAACGCTTCTGATGCTCTACTACAAACAGGTCGTGGAGGGGTATGAGGATGCCTCGCGCTTTGCCATCATGCAGCGCGTGGGCATGACCAAGCGCGACATCCGTGAGAGCGTGAACGCGCAAATGCTGCTCATTTTCCTGCTGCCGCTTGCCGCGGCGGCGCTGCACCTCGCCTTCGCCCAGCCGATGGTCTGGCAGATCTTACAGCTGTTCGGCATCCAGAACCTCACGCTGTTTCTCGGCGTGACCGGCGCGGCGCTGCTTCTTTTCGCGCTGCTCTACTGCGCGATGTACCGCCTGACGTCGAATGCGTATTTCCGCATCGTCAGCACTGGCGGCGCCGCGGCGTGACGCGCTTTACTATATAGAGAACGGGACGGAAATGAACATTTCCGTCCCGTTCTTCTTTTTCTCTTTTTACACCAGCAGGCCGTATTTCTCGACCAGCGGCGCAAGGGCATCTTCGGTGAGATTTCCCTCGTACAAGGCTCTTCCCTGATAGGCGCGCAGGCCCGCTTCCAAAAGCTCCGCGTCGTCGCAGATAAGGCACAGCGGCTTTCTGATCATGTACTGGTAGTCCGCCAGCGCGTCGACGTCCGCCCAGGACGCGAGCTTCAGCGCGACCATCGGCCATTCGTCATCCATCGCGTCGGAGAGCTTGTCCTCCAAATCGCCGTCCGCGGTCAGCACCGCGCCGTGCGTCGCATCGGCGGGCAGGAAGAAGGCTTCCTTCTCCGTTGCTGCGGGAAGAAGGTCGAGGCATTCCGGTGCGGGGCGAACGTATTCCGCGTCCTTGAGCGCTGCTTTCAGCGCGGCGATGTACTCCTCCGTCGTGCCGCAGCAGCCGCCGAAGAGGGCCACACCTGCCTTGAGCATCTCGGGCACCAGCGCGACAAATTCCTCCGGCGGGCAGTTGTACACGGCCTCGCCGTTCACGATCTCCGGCATGCCGGCGTTGGGCTTGGCGATCAGCGGCACGCGCGCGTATTTATGCAGGCGTTGGAGCTGCGGCAACATCTGCTCGGGGCCTGCCGAGCAGTTCAGGCCGAATGCGCTCACGCCCATGCCCTCCATCACGGAAAGCGCCGCGACCACATCCGTGCCTGAGAGAATCTTGCCTCTCTCATCGCAGGTAAAGGACACAAGGATGGGCTTTTTGCTCATGCTGCGCACGGCCAGCACCGCCGCACGCGCGTCGGTCAGCGTCATCATCGTCTCGATGACGTAGAGGTCGACGCCCGCCTGCTCAAGGCCCGCCACTTGCTCGGTGTAAATGTCGACGAGCTCTTCAAACGACGCGTCGCCAAGGGGGGCTAAAAAGCGGCCCGTGGGCGCGATATCGCCCGCGACCCATGCTTTTCCGTCCGCCGCCTGCTTCGAGAGCAGTGCGAGCGCTTTGTTCATCTCCTCCGTGCGGTTGAAGATGCCGCGCTCTTCGAGCTTCTGGCGGTTGCCGCCGAATGTCGGCGCGTAGATCACATTTGAGCCGCTCGCCACATACTTGCGCTGAATTTCAAGGATGCTCTCGGGATGCTCGAGCACCCATTGCTCGGCGCTCATGTCGCCGGTGAAACCGCGCTTTTGGAGCTCGGTGCCGGTCGCGCCGTCCAAAATCACGGGAAACTGCATTTCCATAGGGTTTTCCTCCATTAAAAATTCCTGTTCGGAACGATTTTCAAAATATCAAACTGTCGGTGAACGCGCGGGAAAAGTCGTCGCGCCCGGAAAGCTCGAGATAGCGGCACTTTTCGGGAATCTCCGCGAGCTTTCGCCAGTTTTCCCCGTCAAGCGCCAGCATCGAAGCGCCCGCGAGCGCCGCGTTGCCAAGGGGTCTGATTTTACTAAGGCACGCGCGCGGCAGCATGCCGATGCGCACCGCACTCTCGGGCGAGAGATAGTTGCCAAACCCGCCCGCGAGCTCCACGCTCGCAATGTCGTCCGCCGTCACGCCGCGCTGCTCAAGCAGCACCCGAATACCGCCTGCCACCGCCGCCTTGGCAAGCTGCAGGTTGCGCACGTCGCGCGCCGTCAGGCTGACGGCCTTCGTCAGGTGGAAGACGCCGTTGCCCTGACCGTCCTCGGTCAGATAGCGGCGCATGTCCTCCGGCGCGTCCTGCGGCGGCAGAAGCCGCCCGCTCTCGTCGATCACGCCGCGGTCCAAAAGCACGGCGACGAGGTCGACCAATCCCGAGCCGCAGATGCCCTTCGCCTCGCCCCCGCCGACGATGTCGCAGAGGAATCCCCTATCGTAGTGCACATGGCTCACCGCGCCCGTGATGCCCGGCATGCCGCAGCTGATGCCCGCGCCCTCGAACGCGGGGCCCGAGGCGACCGCGCAGCAGAGCGCGCCGTTCTCATTTCCCAGCGCCATTTCGCCACTCGTGCCGATATCGAGAAACAGCCGCAATTCCGGCTGCGCGAAAAGCCCGTCTGCCAACAGTCCCGCCGTGATATCGCCGCCGACATAGCCCGCGACGCACGGGGCAAATTGCACGGGAATGCCCGAAAGTGGCTCGCCCGTGCCGTCTTCAAACAACGTTTCCGGCTGAAACGGCGCGCGGGCGATGGACGCGACCTCGCGCCCGTCGAAAATGTGCTGCATCACGGTATTGCCCGCAATGATGAGTTCCTTGACTTCATCCGTCTTCCGTCCGGCGGCGGAAAGTGTCTGTCGCAAAAGTGTCTCGGTCTGCGCGCGGATACAGCGCGACAGCTCGCCGAGCCCGTCGGACGCTTCCATCGTGTGCTGGATGCGGCTGATAACGTCCGCGCCGTAGGGCGCCTGCGCGTTCCAGTCCTGAGCCTGCGCGAGCAGCTTTCCGTCTGCGCGGTCGAAGAGCCGCAGCGCCACCGTCGTCGTACCGAGGTCGACTGCCGCGCCAAGGCCCGAGCGGCCCGCCTGCGCCTTCGGCAGTGTGAGCGTGTCCGTCAGGATGACGCCGCGCATCGTCTCGGGCAGGTCGATCCAATCGCCGTCCTGCGCTTTCGTCTTGCAGGCAAGGCGCGGCACACCGTTCACCTTCACGCGGCATTTGCCGCAGCGGCCCTTGCCGCCGCAGGCTGCGGGGATGGAATATCCCGCCCGCCGCAGCGCGGAGAGCAGTGTCTCCCCCTCTTCAAACGGGACCGGCGTGATTTTCGCCCCCTGCTGAACTTGAACGCTTGACACGAACTTCCCCCACCCATATAATAGATAAATAATGTATAAATAGTATTTTATGCAGAAATAAATTCCCTTGTCAAGAGGCATTGCTTATGACAGACCTTCTCACCCTCGCCCGCGAGGTCGGCTTTTCCCAGTGCGCAGCAGTGAATATGGATGCACTCGATCCGCTCGAAGCCGTTCGCGACATGTGCAAAGCTGACCGCTGCGGCCGCTACGGCAAAAGCTGGAGCTGCCCGCCCGCCTGCAGCACACTCGAGCAGGCAAGGGCGCAAATCAAGCGCTATTCGCAGGGAATTTTAGTCCAGAGCACCGCACAGCTCGAGGATGAATTTGATTACACCGGCATGACGGCGCTTTCTGAGGTGCACAAAAAGCGCTTTTTGACCTTTGCCCGTCAGGCGCGGCTTTTATATCCCCACTGCCTGCCGCTGACGGCGGGCACATGCACGCTCTGCCATACCTGCACCTATCCGGACCGTCCCTGTCGACATCCCAAGCAGAGGCTTTCTTCGATGGAGGCTTACGGACTGTTCGTCAGTGACGTCTGCGTCCGCTCAAACCTCGCCTACAACTATGGTCCCCGCACTTTGACCTACACAGCCTGCGTGCTGTATTGATAAAGGAGATCTTCCCCATGTCTACCCCGAAAGGAATTTTTCTTGAACTCATCAAGCCCGACGGCCAGCCCGAGCGTCAGCTCTGCCAGTATGAAGCGCTGCACATGTGCCTCACGGACCCCATCAACACCTATCTTCGCGGCAACCGCAAGCGCGGCACCGTGAGCAAGGACCGCTGGGGCACGACCATCAGCTTCCCCGAAGATGCGCCCGGCCCCATCCCCGTCCACACACCGGAGCTGACGGTCTGTCCCGATGTGACGCACTGGAAGAACACCGTCCACGTCCCCGATCTGAGTGTCTGCTCCGAGGGCTGGGAGGAGTGCCGCACGCGCTCGCGCGCCGCCGCGGATGCCGAGGGCAAGCTCCTCGCCGGCTTCATGGGCACAGGTATTTTTGAGCAGTGCCACTTCCTCATGGGCTTTGAAAACACGCTGACCTCCCTCTATGAGCATCCCGACGAGATGCACGAGCTCATCGAGACGATCACGCAGTACCGCCTCGATTATGTCCGCCGCCTGATCGACGGCCTGCAGCCCGATGTCATCTTCTCCCACGATGACTGGGGCACGAAAAACGCCCTCTTTATGAAGCCCGACATGTGGCGCGAGTTTTTCAAGGAGCCCTACCGCCGCTTTTATGGCTACATCCGCTCGCGCGGCGTCATCGCCATCCACCACGCCGACTCGTACCTCGTCCCCATCGTGGACGACATGGCCGAGATCGGCATTCAGGTCTGGCAGGGTACACTGCCGGAAAACGACATTCCCGCCCTCCAGCGCCACTTAAGCGGCAAGCTCACGCTCATGGGCGGCTTCGGCGCGGCCATCGACCGCGCGGATGCGCAGCCGGATGAAATTCTCGCCTACGCAAGGGACGCGCTCGCGCGCTATTGCCCCGGCGGGCACTTCATCCCCTCGATCACCTATGGCCTTGCCGGTACGGTCTTCCCGCACGTGGATCAGTACCTCGATCAGGCCGTGAACGAGTACAACGCGGGGCTTCACATTCCCGTCACGCCGCTCCCCGCCGTGCCGAAGCGCAAGATCAGTGAGGCAAAGGCCGAGGTGGTGCAGGCCGCAACCTCCGCGCAGGAGTCCGCCGATGTGTTCGAGAACATCGCCCGCGCGCTCGAGCGCGGCCAGCAGAAAAAGCTGCTCACCCTCTGCCAGCAGGCACTCGACGAAGGCCACGAGCCGAGCGACATTCTCTCCAAGGGCATGATCGTCGGCATGAACCGCCTCGGCGAGGCGTTCTCCGCCAACCGCGCGTTCGTACCCGAAATGCTCATGGCCGCGCGCTGCATGTCCGCCGCCACGGAGCTTCTGAAGCCCCTGATGGTCGGCGAGGGCACCGAGCCCGTCGGCCGCGTGTGCCTCGGCACTGTGAAGGGCGACATGCACGACATCGGCAAGAATCTCGTCCGCATCATGATGGAGGGCAGCGGCATTGAGGTCTTTGACCTCGGCGTAGACACGTCGGCGGAGCAGTTCGTCAGCACCGCCGTGGAGAATCACTGCGGCGTGATCGCCTGCTCGTCGCTGCTGACCACCACGATGGAGGAAATGCGCGAGGTCGTCAAGCTCGTCCATGAGCGCGGCTTGCAGGATCAGATCAAGGTCATGGTCGGCGGCGCGCCCATCAGCCAGAGCTTCTGCGACGAGATCGGCGCGGATTACTACGCCGAAGACGCCGGTGCCGCTGCCCGCGAGGCGGTGAAGATCCTGAAAACGCGGAAGGCGTCATAAACAATTACAATACATCAAAAAGGTCCCGTCCGAAGACGGGACCTTTTTTCTATGCATTCTGTTGTACGGTACGTGTCCTTACTTGCCCGCGTACTCGACCAGCATCTCGAAGAAGTTCAGGCAGGTCTCATAGTCGCACAGGGCCTTTTCGGGGGTCTTGGTGTAGAGCACGAACTTGCAGTCGTTCTCGGGGTGGAACTGCACGCCGAGGCAGAACGTCTTATCCTGACGCTCGACCGCCTCGATGATCTCCACGCCGTCGATCGTCGCCGTGCTGACGACGGTGAGGTTCGTGCCCTCAACGCCGCGGACCGCCTGGTGGTGCCAGGAGGAGACGTTCTTCAGCTCCGTGGAGCCGACGATCTTGTAGAGCCACTTGGAGGCGTCCTTGTTGATGACCACATCGTGGCGGGCATAGGTGCGGTCAGGCGCGCCGACGGGCATTCTGTGCGAGTCGTTGTAGGTCGCGCCCTGCTCCTTATAGTAGTTGGGGATATCCTGGATGAACGTGCAGCCGGAGACAATGGACATCACCTGCTCGCCGCGGCAGACCGCGAACGTCGGCACGTCTTTTTCAAGGCAGTAGGCCATGAGCATGTAGTCGGAGATATCGCGCGTAGCGTTGATCTCTTCGCCCTCGTTCTTTTCCTTCTCGGGGACCTTGAACAGGGACGGGCTCACATCCTCGCCGCCGGTGAAGAACACGCCGTCGATGGCCTGCATCACAGCGCCGACGTTGCTGGTCGTGAGATCCTTCTCCTTCACCTTGTCGGCGTATTCCTGCTTGAGCATGCCGCTCTCTTCGAGATACGCGGACTCGATCTTACCCTCGGCATCGTACTTCACGGCCGTGCTCGTCACCTGATCGAGCTCGACGGGGATAGCGCCGACGGTCTTGAAGATCGTCTTGTGGGAGTCGTAATTCTGGCCGTTGTAGGACCAGCTGATGCCGATGACCGGCTTGTCCGCGATCGCCGCGGCATTCTTGAGCATCTGCTCGAGCATCGCCGTCGTCACGGGCTTGGAAGCCTCGTAGGTCAGGCCGTCCATCAGGCCGGACCAGACGGCCATATCGTCATAGTCCGCGGGCCAATCCTTCAGCAGCGCCTTGTCCAGACCGGTGCTGCGCAGGATCATCGCGGCCGCTTCCAACTGCGTAACGGCTGCGTCGGGCGCAAATGCGTCCTTGCTGACGCCGTTGACAATGCCCTTGGAGTAGGCGAGGTTGATCGCGCCTTCAAACTTGCTGCCCTCGACAACATCCTTGAATGCGCTCGCATCCTTGGCGCTCGCTTCCGCCTGTGCGGCGAGGCCCATGTTCTTGATGACCTCCTGCGTCACTTCGGCGCGGGTCATCGAAGCGGCGTTATCATCTGCGAAGGCGGTGACGGAGAGACTGAGCGCGAGAACAAGTGCCAGGATCAGGGATGTTGCTTTCAGAGACAATCTTTTCATACAAATTCTCCTTCGTTCGATATTGGGCGGCACGCGCATGCCGCTCTATCGCCATGATAACGAGGCAAAGTGAAAATAGCAAGTCCAAGTTGCGGCAAATTGCATTTTTAGCCACTGTATACAACCCATCGACCATTTTTTCCGTGTGATATGCACAATCGTTTTTCCGCTCTCGCATTTTCACGATTCAAGCCGCCGGTGTACGATTTTTGCCCCGCCCTTGTTTTTATGGGGCAATCACGGTATACTATAAAAATAAGCACCGTTCCCATTTCATCAGAAAGGAAATATTCTATGGATATCAAATTTTCTGGCTCGGACGCCGGCGGCTTTCAGTTCGACCCGAACGCCGCGCCCAAGCCCAAACGCGAGCGCAAGCCCCGCAAGTCGATCGGCAGCAAGGGCGGCCGCATCGCGGTCAACACGCTCGTCACGCTGCTTGTCGGCGCAGTCTTCTTCTACGTGCAGATGCCCGCCATCAACCTGCATGCCGAAGAGTTCTACGGTTTCGTGCTGCTGCTTTGCGTCACGTACTGCATCTGCGCGCTCTTCACCTCCGGCTTTCAGGGCACGGGGGCCAAGGGCTACTTCACGTTCGTCAAAAAGCAGTGCACGGTGCCCTTCTTTGTCGTGGCGGCGCTCATCGTCACAGCGCTCGTCGGCGCGCTGACGTCGTGGGTCGTGCTGCGAGCCAAGGACTATCAAGCGCTGCTACCGATCGAGAGCGGCAGCTTTGCAAGCGAAATTGAAGAGGTCTCGTATGACCGCATCCCGATGCTCGACCGCGACAGCGCCGAAAAGCTCGGCGACCGCAAGCTCGGCGAACTGGCAGACATGGTCTCGCAGTTCGAGGTCGCGGAAAACTACACGCAGATCAACTACCACGGCCGCCCCGTGCGCGTCACGCCCCTGCGCTACGGCGACATCATCAAGTGGTTCAACAACCGCTCGGAGGGGCTGCCCGCCTACCTTATCATCGACATGGTCACGCAGAATGTCGAGGTCGTGCGCCTTGACGAGGGCATGAAGTACACGACCGCCGAGCACTTCTCCCGCAACCTCTACCGCCATCTGCGCTTCGCGTACCCGACCTATATGTTTGAAGAACCGGTCTTTGAGATCGACGAGGACGGCACGCCCTACTGGGTCTGCGCCAAGAAGGAGAAGACCATCGGCCTGTTCGGCGGCACGGACAACCACGGCGCGGTGCTCGTCAACGCCATCACGGGCGAGAGCGAATACTATGAAGAGCCGCCCGCGTGGGTCGACCACGTCTACTCCGCCGAGCTCATCATCGAGCAGTACGACTACTACGGCATGTATCACAACGGCTTCTGGAACTCCATCTTCGGCCAGCGCGACGTGACGGTCACGACCGACGGCTACAACTACCTTGCTGAAGGTGACGACGTTTACCTCTACACGGGTGTGACGAGCGTCGGCGGCGACGAGAGCAACATCGGCTTCCTGCTCTCCAACCAGCGCACGAAGGAGACGAAATACTATCCCTGCGCGGGCGCGACGGAGTACAGCGCCATGGACAGCGCTGAGGGTCAGGTGCAGAACCTTCGCTATAACGCGACGTTCCCGCTGCTTTTGAACGTCGCCGAGCAGCCGACGTACTTCATGGCGCTCAAGGACGCGAGCGAGCTCGTCAAGATGTACGCGATGGTCAATGTCAACCAGTACCAGATCGTCGCCACCGGCGCGACGCTCGCCGACTGCGAGGCGAACTACCGTCAAATGCTGCTCAAAAATAACCTCATCTCCGACGATCAGGGCTCCATCGACGTCACGCCGAGCGATTATAAGAGCGTCGAGGGCACGATCGCCGAGATCCGCACGGCGGTCGTAGATGGCAACAGCATCTACTTCCTGCGCTTTGACGGCGAGAGCGCCTTCTCCGTGCGCATGAGCGCGGCTGAGGTCGCCTATGCGCCGCTGCTGAACGTCGGCGACCGCGTGTGCGTCTACTACCGCGACGGCTACGTCACGGAAAACTGGATCGAAGCGTCCGACGTCGAGCTGCTGGATGGCAGCGCCCAGAGCGCACCGCCCGTAGAAACGACGGATTCAACGGAGGACAGCGCGGATCCCGTCGAAAACGCACAGGAAATGCCGTAAACCGGCGGCAAAGCACTTTCTATTACAAATTTTGATAGGGGTGGCGACACCCCTATCTCTTTTTGGAATGCATTGCACAAAAATGCAAGATTATGAGCAGTTTTTCTCGATAAAATAACCGCTTTGAAAGTTGACTTGCATCAATCTAATATGTTTTATTAAGAAAGTTAAAGTTTTTTGCCAAATTTTCTGCCAAATGCACAAAAAGTCAGAAAGAATTTCTTGCACAGCGCCAATAGCGTTTTGCTTGAGAATTTTTTCCTTTGGTGATAAACTCATAGACAAGATGGCTGAACCATCAAGCCCTGATTTTCAGGGTAATTTTAGAGGAGGCTACTTATCATGAACGCTTACATTGAGAGAGTTCTTGCCGAGACCAAGGCCAAGAACGCGAATGAGCCCGAATTCCTGCAGACCGTCGAAGAAGTCCTGTCTTCCCTCGAGCCGGTCATCAACGCCCACCCCGAGTACGAGAAGGCCTGCCTGCTTGAGCGCATGGTCGAGCCCGAGCGCACCATCGAGTTCCGTGTTGTCTGGATGGACGATAACCTTCAGTATCACGTCAACCGTGGTTACCGCGTGCAGTACAACGCGGCCCTCGGCCCCTACAAGGGCGGCCTGCGTTTCGCTTCCAACGTTAACCTTTCCATCATCAAGTTCCTTGGCTTCGAGCAGACCTTCAAGGATGCTCTGACCTGCCTGCCCATCGGCGGCGCCAAGGGCGGTTCCGACTTCTCCCCCATCGGCCGCAGCGATGGCGAAGTCATGCGCTTCTGCCAGGCTTTCATGACCGAGTTCCATCGTCACATCGGTCAGGACATCGACTGCCCCGCTGGTGACGTTGGTGTCGGTGGCCGCGAGGTCGGTTATCTGTACGGCCAGTATCGCCGCATCGTCGGCGCTGCCGAGTTCGGTGCTATGTCCGGTAAGGCTGTCTGCACCGGCGGTTCCATCCTCCGTCCCGAGGCTACCGGTTTCGGCGCTGTCTATTATCTGCGCGAAGTCCTCAAGCACGACGGTAAGGAAGTCAAGGGCATCCGTGTCGCCATGTCCGGCTACGGCAACGTGGGCTGGGGCATCATGAAGAAGATCGACGAGCTCGGCGGTAAGGTCACCTACTTCGCCGGTCCCGATGGCTACATCCACGACCCCGACGGCGTCTGCGGCGAAGAGAAGCTCAACTTCATCCTCGAGATGCGCGCCAAGGATCCGATGCACTGCAAGCCCTACGCTGACAAGTTCGGCGTTGAGTTCGTCGAGGGTCAGAAGTGCTGGGGTGTCAAGGACGTTGACGTTTACATGCCCGCCGCCACCCAGAACGACGTCAACATGGAGTGGGCGAAGAAGATCGCCGAGTCCGGTGTTCCCTACTACATTGAGGTCGGCAACATGCCCACCACCAACGATGCTCTCGCTTTCCTGATGGAGCAGAAGAACCTCACCGTCGCTCCTTCCAAGGCTGTTAACGCCTGCGGCGTTTCCGTCTCCGAGCTCGAAATGGCTCAGAACGCTCAGCGCATCTACTGGAGCGCTGAGGAAGTCGACGCCAAGATGGAGTCCATCATGAAGAACATCTATGATGCTTCTGTTGAGGCTGCCGAGCGCTATGGCCTGGGCTACAACCTGGTCGCCGGTGCTAACATCGCTGGCTTCCAGAAGGTCGCCGACGCCATGATGGCTCAGGGCATTTTCTAATCGGAAATACCTCACGACTTTCTCGTGCCGCACATTTGTGCGCATGAACCAATTAGAAAAAGGCATCCTGCTTTCGCAGGATGCCTTTTTTCATATTCAGGTGTTGTCGCGGCTGATGGGCTTTCGCACCAGCAGCGCAAACAGCGCCTTTTTATCGAACGGGCAAAGCGGATAGAGATACCCCTTCCCCACGATTGGCTTTGTCGCCGCAAGCAGAGCGATGATCCCGATGCAGCCGAGCGCAAGCCCGACCCAGTCCAGCGCACCGACAAACAGCAGCAGCATCAGCCGCAGCAGCTTGAAGGCATAGCCGAGCTCATAGCTCGGCTGGGCGAAGTTCGCGATGGCGACGAACGCCATGTAGGCCAGCACCTCCGGCACGAGCCAGTGCGCCTGCACGGCGAAATCGCCGAGCACGAGCGCACCAAGCATGCTGAATGAGTTGGAGAACACGTCCGGCGTGTTGAGCGAGGCGAGCTTCAATAGGTCGACGATGAACTCCGCCAGCAAAAGCTGCACGAGCAGCGGCACGGAGTAGTCGCTGTCGATGGCCAAAAACTCAAGCCCCGCCTGCGTGCGCGCGGGGTCCTTCACAAGCAGGAACCACACGGGTGTGATAAACATCGTGAGCAAAAACACCACAATGCGCAGGATGCGCAGATACGTCCCGATCAGCGGCGGAAAGTAGAAGTCGTTTGCCTCCTGCACAAAGTCGAAAAAGTGCGTCGGCAGGATCATCGCCGCGGGCGAGTTGTCCACGAGCACGACGATGTCACCTTCCATGACGCAGGCCGTCGCGGCGTCGGGCCGCTCAGTGTATCGCACCTTGGGAAACGGCGTCCACCACTGCTTCTTGCCCATCATCGCCTCAGCGATGCTCTCTTGGCTCATCGAGACCGAGCGCACATCGATCTTTGCAAGCTTCTGCCGCACCTCGTCGAGCAGCTTTCTGTCGACCTTGTTTTCGAGATAGCAGAGCACCACGTCCGCACGCGAGCAGTCTGACACCTTGTGACCTTCGAGCGTGAGCTGCGGGTCGCGAATGCGGCGGCGCAGCAGCGCCGCGTTGGCGACAAGCGTTTCGATGAAGCCGTCGTGCGCACCGCGCAGCACCTTGCCCGACGACGGCTCCTCCACCCCGCGCGCGGGATACTGCTTCGCGTCGATCAGTGCGCACTCGTCATAGCCCTCGACCAGCAGCGCCATCTTGCCCAAAAATACGCTTGTCACCGTGTTTTTGACACTTTTCTCGGCGTTTACTTCGTTGAATGTGATGTATCGGTCGATGAACTGCTGCATCGTCTGCGCGTCGCTAACGTCTCTGAGCGGCAGCCAGAAGCTCAGCATCCGCTCAATAACCGCGTCGTCGCCGTAACCGTCCACCACCCACAGCCGCGCCCGCCTGCCGCCGACATACAAGTCGCGCGAGATCATATCAAAGCACCGCCCCACGCCAAGCAGATCATCCAGCGCGCGGGTGTTTTCCTCGTAGTTTGCCGAAAAAAGCTCCATAACCGCCCTCCGCCACATAATTTTCCTTATTATGCTCATGAGCGGAAATTTTATGCCGCGCGGGCGACAGATTTTCCCTGCGACGCGCAGGGGAGCGATTAATGGGGATATTCTCTTTCCTCGGAAAGAGAATATCCCCCTTTGACCCCCAAGAGAAAGGGATTCACATTGGCAACCTGTGGCTCGAAGGGGTGCAGCGCTTGCCGATTGCACTGCCTGCGTGGCGGCATTGCTACGCTCGCCGCCATTGGCTCTGCTATACGACTTGTCTCTGCTTCTATTATCCGCTGCCGCTCTGCTCATCTTCTTTTAGTGCGGTGTAATCGCCTACTAACGATAGTGCAAATATTGCGGCGAGCAAAACAATGCCGCCTTGGCAGGCAAAAGCAAGGTTGATACCAAAGTAGAACGCAGTTGCGTAAGGCTAACGAATCGCAGGCAAAGCGACAGCGAAGATAGAAGCAAATCAAATCGTTTAGATACAATACTTGGCAGGCAGTTGCATTCCGGAGGCATAAAGGCTGTTCAAGCCTGGGACTGCCAATCAAAGCCCTTTCTCTTGGGGGGTGTAAGGGGGGCTATTCTCTTTTCGCGGAAAGAGAATAGCCCCCCTTATTGCCGTTCCCGCTCAGTGCGGGAACAAATATCAAACTTCTTTGTTGAAGTAAAAGAACTTCTCATCCTCTCCCTTCTTCCTCATGCAGGAAGAAAGCATCTTATAAGAAGCGTCGTTCTCCTTGAAGCACTTGGCGACGACGTGTCCCAGGTGGCGCTGGTAGAGGCCCCATTCGGCCACGGCGCGGAACGCTTCGACGCCGTAGCCCTGTCCGCCGTATTCCGGCGCGATGCGGCACCCTTCCTCCGCGCCGCCCTTGCCGTCGAAACGGTAGAGCAGCACCTCGCCGATGCACTTGCCGTCTAAACGGATGGCAAAGTTGATGGCGCGCTTTTTGGCAAAATCCTCTCGCACAACGTCGAGGAAATAAGAGTCTAAGTCTTCACCCTTCCAGTCGGTGCGGTAGTCGTAGCCCCACCACTTGTTGCGCTCATCGTCGAGGCAGAGGGCGTTGTAGGCCTCGCGGTCCTTGTCGGTAAAGGCCGAAAGTATCAGGCGCTCGGTCTTGAGCGTCGGGATCTCGTCCAAGTCCTCCAGCTCGTTTTTCACGTCAAAGCAGAACTTTTCCGCGAGCTTGCACGGCAGGTATTGGAGCTTCGAGGTGCGAAGGCCGCGGTCGCCCGCATCGTCCTCACGGTTGAGATACCTGACGCCGTCCACCGCGTAGCAGCGGGCGAACTCCTGCACCGTCGCAGGATAGACGCCCTCGTAGCCGTAGAGCGCCTTTTCGATGTGGACGTGCAGCGTCTCGCCGCAGCGCTCGGCCATCGCGATCGAAATGAGCCGTCCCTCGTACTCCATGCCGCCGACATACAGCCACGACGCACCCGTCAGGCGCAGCATCGTCTTAGCAAGCGCCAACTCCTGCCTGGCCGACTGTGAGGTCTTTTCAAACACCTCCGTATAGTCCTGCCAAAAGCGCTCGATCAGCGGCAGATCATCCTTCCCCAGTGCGCGGAACCGCGCCTCGGGATAGAGCTTGCGGAATTTGTTGACATGGTTGCGCTGGCCGCTGTAATGGCGGCCCGGGAACTCGCGCAGATCGTTCGCCTCGTAAATATAGTCGCGCCAGGAACGAAAATTGTTGAGGTGGAAGCGCGGATAGCGCTCTAAGAGCTTCGCCGTCTTCTCCTGCGGCACGACGGACAGCTCGAGCGAGATGCCCTGCTCCACGCAGTAATCCTCAATGGCGCAGAGCGCGGCCTCCTCATCGCCGTCCGGTCCCGGCACGGGATAGTCGAAGCAGGGCTTGCCGTCGATGCAGTTTTTCACGATCAGGCAGCCCGCCGCCTCGGCATACTGCGGGTGCAGGTGCCCGCGCCACATCAGCTTGACGAGCGCGGAATACTCGCATAATTGGTAGTTGCAATCCTTATAATAGCGGCGCAGGCGGGAAAGATCCCGCTGCGCAACGGGTTTGAATGTCAGCATGGAAAACCTTTTTCTCCTTTTCGAGTCGTATCGATTATTTTACCCGTTTTTGCGCCGCGTTACAAGCCCTTTTTCATTTGGGTTCCAGCTCGGTGAGCACTGTCTGCGCGCATTCAAGGAACTGCTGGAGCGACGCCTGCCGTCCCTCGCCTGCGCGCACAGCCATACCGAGCTCGCGTGCCGACTTGGGCTCCACCGGCACAAGCAGAACGCCGTCGCCGCGTCCTCGCAGCGTCAGCTCCGTCATCATGCTCACGCCGAGGCCGTGCTCGACCATGCTGATGACCGTCGGGTCGTCCACCGCCGTCGGCAGGATGTGCGGCTTGACGCCCACACGGTTGAAAATACGCATGATGTCCTTGTCAAAGCCCTGCGCGGGCATGATGAAATCGCGCCCGTCGAACTCACCCAGCGGATACCCCGTGCGCCCGTCGATGGGATAGTCCTTGGGCAGCACGGCGTACATTGGATCGTCGTACAGATGGATCCACTCGTAGCCGCTCTCCTCTTCCTGATGGCTGACGAAGATGACATCCATCTTCCCCTGCGCCAAAAGCTCATAGGGGCTGCGGATGTGGTCGGCCATGCGGATGTCGACATCAACGTCGGGCCGCTCCTCGCGAAAACGTCGGATGATGCTCGGCAGCCAGTGCATAGCCATGCTGGCGAATGCGCTCACGCGGATGACCTCGCTGCGCGAGGACGCCACCTGCGCGATCGTGCTGTCAAGCCGCGCGTTGGCCTGCAAAAATTCGCGGATGGCGGGCGCTACGCGCTCGCCGTCCTTCGTCAGTCGGACGCCGCCGCGCCCGCGCTCGAGCAGCGTGAAGCCGACCTCGCGTTCGAGGGAATTCATCATGTGCGTCAGGCCGGACTGCGTGTAGCCCATCACCTCCGCCGCCTTGGTAAAGCTACCGAGGTCTACCGCCATCAGCAGCGCTTCTAACTTTTTGCTCTCCATAGGATATTCCTTTCCTATTAGTATTCAGCATGTTTGGATTATAATATATCCTCGCGCCGTATGCAAGCGGAATTCTCGTTTTCGGCTCCTTTTTACAAACTTTTTCCATCATCTGTCATACAGGTTGGTCTTTTTTGTCCGCCTGCTGCGTAAAATAGAGCCTGAGGTGATGATCTTGAAACGACGTTTCGCGCTCTTGCTGCTGTTTTTGTTGACTTTTCTTGCACTCTGCTTTTCCTGCGCCAAAGACGGTCAAGCCGTCGCCGTCTCGGCCCCGTCCCAAGTGCGGCGCTGCATTGCGCTGACCTTTGACGACGGCCCTTCCCCGCAGACGACCGCAGCTCTGCTCGACGGGCTCAAGGAGCGCGGCGCGCACGCGACGTTCTTCCTCATCGGCGAGCAGATCGCGGGCAACGAAGATCTCGTCCGCCGCATGAAAGACGAAGGCCATCAGGTCGGCGGCCACAGCTACACGCACATCCGTCTTGACAGCGCTGACGCCGCTGCACTCGCCGAAATCCAGAAAACGGACGAGACGCTGCGCGCCATTCTCGGCGACGGTGACTACTGGCTGCGCCCACCCTGGGGCTTTGCGAGCGACGCGCTCAAAAGCGCCGTCTCCGTCCCGCTCATCTACTGGACGCTCGACACGATGGATTGGAGCGTGCGCAACAGGGACCTCGTCGCGCACCACATCATCGAAAACGCCAAAAGCGGAGACATCGTTCTCCTGCACGACCCATATGACACGAGCGTCGAGGCCGCACTTCAGACCATCGACGTTCTTAGTGAGCAGGGCTACGAGTTCGTTACGCTCGAAGAGCTGTTTTCCAACGCCGGCGTCACGCCGCAGGCCGGACACTTCTATCTGCGCGCGGATGAAGAAGTCCCGTGGTGAGGTCTCGACAAAATTTTTGAAAAAATTTCAAATTAGGGCTTGCATTTTCCGGACTGGTGTGCTATTCTATCTAAGCTGACATTGAGCAGTACACATCATCCGGGTGTGGCGCAGTTGGTAGCGCGCTTGACTGGGGGTCAAGAGGCCGTGAGTTCAAGTCTCGCCACTCGGACCAAACAATGATAATCCGAACTACATTATTCAAGTGGGTAGTGTGTTCGGATTTATCATTTCTATCGAGAATATATTATAGCATGTAGATGGCAAGGGCAGGAGCATCACTGCTCTTGCCTTTTTCTATAAATCAATATATAATTACATAAATCGAATAAAGGAGGAGTATCATGTGAAAAAATCATGGTGGAAAGTTCCTTTATATTGTATGGTTGCAAGCTGGATATGCTTTCAACTGGAAATTCGTTTCTTAGGGAGATGGGCAATTGTGACGCTGCCTGATGGGAGCATATCATCGGATAATACCCGGTGGATGCTCATGTCTGCTGGCCTCTTCCTTGCGGTTGTCTGCATTGGCGGATTTTTCTTGTTCCGAAAAATGACACGCAAAGAAATTTTCTTCTCTTCTTCTGCCTTAGTCGCTTTGAATATCGTGTTAGGCATATTTACATACTTGACGCAAAGAATATTTACATCATTCGCCATGCTTTGGAGTGCACTTTCGGAATGGGCCAGTGTGTTTTCTCAGATTGCATTTCAGTTCGGCTTAAACGAATGGCTGAGCGCTGCCATTGTGTGGATATTACCCCCATATATTTTCCTCTTGTTTGGCAAGAAAGAAGTTCATACAGATTGATGAACGGCGGGAGCATCGTTTAAGATGTTCCCGCCTCTGTTATACCTTGTCCTCTTGTTCGGCTTGCTGCTTTGCTTTCCACTCAGCATATTCCCGCTGCCCGTCCTCGCTCTCAAAGAACGCTTGAATTTCCGGGAGCAGGACACGGGCGAGGGCCTCTACCTCATGACAGGGAATCCCAGTGCCGTAGTCATTGGGCTTCTTTCTGCGCGGCATGGTATCCCCCCGTTAAAGCTGCCCCTCGTCGAACAGATAGCCTTGAAACACCGTGCCATCTCCTGTGATGAAGCGGCCCCGTGCATCCTTGGGTATCTGTTCGGCGGCGCTGGTGTTGTCGAGAATAATTTGAGAAAGCACGCTGTCCGCCCTGCCACAAACACGAAAATCCATGTTGTTGCGTATCTGGCTGGGGATGATCGTTGCGTCCGGCCTCTGCGTGGCAAGGATAAGATGGATTCCAAACGCCCGGCCCTGCCGTGCGATAGTGGACAGCTTGTTTTCGATTTGCGCCAGCAGCTTCTTCCGCTCGTTGTCGGCTCCGGTCTTGCCCAACATCTCCGCCACCTCGTCACAAGCGAATATGAGCCGTGGGAGCGGCTGCTCCGTAGTCTCGTTGTAGGCGTCAATGTTTGGACAGCCCAGCGCCTTAAACGCGTTCTTGCGGTATTCCAGCACCGCCGCGAGCTGGTCGAGGGTATAACGCAAATCTTCCTCCGTGAAGCACATCCGGCATTTCTCATGCCAGACCTTGGGAAAATCCACACCGCCTTTGAAGTCGGCAATGTAGACCTCCGCTCCCTTGCGGAGTGCCTGCATAAGCAGTAGTTTCAGCAGGACACTCTTGCCGCTACCCGTGGAGCCGCCTAAGAGGATATGCGGAATGTGCGCGAGGTTGACTGTTACAGGGCCGGTATAGCTTTCCCCCAGCACCAGCACAAAGCTCTTAGGGGAAAGATAGCTGTCTTTCCATTTCAGAACTTCCGGCAAATCGTCACCAGCAGAAACAGCATCGAGGATCGCGTCGAGCTGTGTATAGCGCAGGACGACGAAGATCACGTCGTACTTGTCCTCCGCTTTCAGCTCCGTCACAACCGGAATACGACTGACCGACATGCGTGGCGAAAACTTATCCTTGATCCGAAGGCCGTTTTTTTTTGGATGCTCTCGCCCCATGCTCCCCGCGCCAGCAGCGTGACGTCCTTTCCCGCGCGGAAGAAATTCCGCGCCAGATTGCAGCCGAGCACGCCCGCGCCGAATACTAAAATTTTCATAGCCAAGTCTCCTCTTATCCTAAAAATATCTGTTTCCTTCGTTCTGCCCCGTCTCGCTATGCTCTCGTTCCGATTTTCTTTCGTTTTACATCAGTTAGTTATCTCTAACCGAAACATAGCAAATGACAGTGCAAAAGTCAAGATGTCTTTTTACCGCTCTCCGGTGCTTCCTTGCCCTTTTTCATCTTCTCCTTCACTCGATCAACAAATCCCCGCTTCAAAAGGGGCTGCGCATTGTTCATCTGTACTGGCCTGTTTCTGTCACTTCGCCAGATTTGTTCAAAAAATATCTGCTTTTGCAAATTTAATCTTGCTTCTTCCGGATATTTTCATATAATGTTGACGATTGAACAGGAGGTACCACCATGTATGTTACCTACAACAACCTTTTTAAGCTCCTCATCGACAAGGGCTTAAATAAAACGGAATTTGCGCGCGAGGTCGGCATCAGCTCCAACACGCTCGCCAAGCTCTCGAAAAATGAGCTCGTCTCGCTCGAGGTGCTTGTGCGCATCTGCCGCCAGCTCGACTGTTCGCTCGGCGACGTGGTGCAGCTCGCCCCGCCCGAGCCGCCGATCAAAAGCGGCCTTGAGCGCATGAAGAAGCGAAGACCCACCCACGAGAAAGGAGGCAATGCGTACCGCCATGAGTAACGAAACCAAGGAGACCGGCTCCAGCTTTATGGAAAAGCTGTCGACGGTCATCGTCGACAAGCGAAATCTCATCTTTCTGCTCACGATCATTCTGCTCGTATTCTCCGCCTTTTCCCGCAACTGGGTCGAGGTCGAGAGCGACCTGACGTACTACCTGCCGTCTGATTCCGAGACGAAGCAGGCGCTCAACATCATGGACGAGCAGTTCACGACCTATGGCACGGCCGAGGTCATGGTGGCCAACATCACACCAGAGCAGGCCGCCGCGCTCGAGCCCAAGATCAAGGAGATCAAGGGCGTGCAGAGCGTGGACTACGACGAGACCACCGCACATTATAATAACCTCTCCGCCCTCTATTCCATCACCTTTGCCTACAGCGAGGATGACGAGGCCTGCCTCGACTCGCTCGAAGCCGTGAAGGAATACCTGTCCGACTACGATCTGTATGTCGACACCGACCTCGGCAACACGCAGCAGGAAACGATCGACCACGAGATCAGCATCATCATGGTGTATGTCGCCATCGTCATCGTGCTCGTGCTGCTCTTCACGTCCGAGACCTACGGCGAGGTGCCGGTGCTCATTCTGACGTTCGTGGTCGCGCTTGTGCTGAATCAGGGTACGAACTTCCTGATGGGCAAAATCTCGTTCATTTCAAACTCGGTCACAAGCATCTTGCAGTTGGCGCTGTCCATCGACTACGCCATCATCTTCTGCAACCGATTTAAAGAGGAGCACCGGCTGCTGCCGCTGCGTGAGGCCGTCATCGTTGCGCTGAGCAAGTCGATCCCCGAGATCGGTGCGAGCAGCCTCACGACCATCGGCGGCCTTGTCGCGATGCTCTTCATGCAGTTCAAGCTCGGCCCCGATATGGCGCTTTGCCTCATCAAGTCGATCTTGTTTGCGCTGCTCGCAGCGTTCATCGTGATGCCAGGCCTTCTGATGCTTTTCGGTCCGCTGATCGACCGCACGCAGCACCGCAGCTTCGTGCCGAAGATCCCGTTCGTCGGCAAGCTCGACTATGCCACGCGCTACATCATCCCCATCGTCTTCGTGGTGCTGGCCGTCATCGGCTACCGCCTGTCGTCCGACTGCCCCTACGCCTACGGCTATGGCCTCATCTCCGCCCCCAAGCAGAATGAGACGCAGTTTGCCCAGCAGATGATCGAGGATAACTTCACCTCGAAGAACATGCTGGCGCTCATCGTCCCCACGGGCGACTACGACAAGGAGTCCGCCATCTTAGACGAGCTCGGCCAGTACGACGAGGTCGACTCCACGATGGGTCTTACCAACATCGAAGCACTCGACGGCTACATGCTCGCCGACAAGCTGACGCCGCGTCAGTTCGCTGAGCTTGCGGGGCTTGATTATGAGGCCGCGCAGGTCGTTTACGCCGCCTACGCCGCCCAGCAGGCGGAATACGGCCAGATCGTAGGCAATCTTTCCACCTATAAGGTGCCGCTCATCGACATGTTCCTCTTTGTCTGCGAGCAGGTGGATTCCGGCATCGTGACGCTCAGTGACGACCAGACGCAGATGCTCCAGGATGCCGAGGTCCAGATGAACAGCGCCAAGGCCCAGCTTCAAGGTACGGATTACGACCGCATGCTCGTCTACCTCACGCTGCCGGAAAGCGGCGATGAGACCTACGCCTTCACCGACAAAATTCTCGAAATTGCCGAAAAGTATTACCCCGATGAAAACGTCTACCTCGCGGGCGAATCGACGAACGAATACGAATTTGAAAAGTCCTTCGCCGTGGATAACAAGGTCGTCAGCATCGTGTCGGTGCTCGTGGTTATGCTGGTGCTGCTCTTCACGTTCAACTCCGCCGGTATGCCGGTGCTGCTGATCCTCGTGATTCAGGGCTGCATCTGGCTCAACTTCTCGTTCCCGACCATCACGGGCAAATATGTATTCTTCCTGGGCTATCTGATCGTGTCCTCCATTCAGATGGGCGCGAATATTGACTACGCCATCGTCATCGCCAGCCGCTATCAGGAGCTCAAATCCAAAATGCACCACCGCGACGCCATCGTCGAGACGCTGAACTTCGCCTTCCCGACGATCATCACCTCCGGCTCGATCCTCTCGATCTGCGGCTTTTTGATCGGCAGCATGACCTCTGAGCCCGTCATCGCGGGCATCGGTGAGAGCCTTGGCCGCGGCACGGTCATCTCCATCATCATGGTCATGTTCGCCCTGCCGCAGATCTTGCTCATCGGCAGCGGCATCGTCGACAAGACCTCGTTCTCCGTCCCGTCCATCACGGAAAAGAAATCGGGTCACGGTAAGGTCTCCGTCAACGGCATGGTGCGCGGCAACATCAATGGTACGGTGCATGGCATCATGCACGCCACGGTCGAGGGCGACATCGACCTGAATCTGATCTCCGGATCTGCAAATGAGGAGCAAGACGATGAAGAAGACTAATCATTTCTATCGCTTCTGCGCGCTTGCACTCTCGTGCCTGCTGCTCATCTCGCTTCTCCCTGTCACGCAGGTCTTGGCAGACGGGGACGGCGCCATCCACATCAAGAGCGCAGAAGACTTACGATCCCTCGCGCATTCCTGCACGCTCGACTCCTGGTCGCGCGGTAAAACCGTTGTGCTTGACAACGATATCGAGCTGACCGACGATGACGAGCTCCCCATCCCGACGTTCGGCGGCACGTTCAACGGCAACGGCCACACCATCAGCGGCCTTTCCATCACACAGAGCGTCTCCCCCGCCGGTCTTTTCGGCGTGCTGCAAAAGGACGCCGTCATCAAAAACCTGAATGTTGAGGGCACGGTCACCCCGTCCGGCGACAGCGAAAATATCGGCGGCATCGTGGGTGAAAATCACGGCACGATCGAAAGCTGCACATTCAACGGAAGTGTTTCCGGCAAACGCAGCGTCGGCGGCATCGCGGGCCGCAACCTCGCCACGGGCATCGTGCGCGCGTGCGACGCCTCGGGCGCGATCTTCGGCCAGAGCATGACCGGCGGCATCGTGGGCGAGAACCTCGGCTCCATCATCTCCTGCCGCGGCCGCGCGTATGTGAATATCGAGAGCACCGACCCCAGCATTGACTTAAGCAACCTGAGCCTCGATTTCTCGCTTGACCTTGCAAGTCTGTCCCGACTCGACACGCTCAATATCGCCACCGACACCGGCGGCATCGCGGGCTATTCCTCCGGCGCGATCGCGTCGAGCACGAACTATGCCGCTGTCGGCTACCAGCACATCGGCTACAATGTCGGCGGCGTGGTCGGCCGCAGCAGCGGCCAGATCCTCGCGTGCAGCAACGAGGGTGCGGTCTGCGGACGCAAGGACGTCGGCGGCATCGCCGGCCAAATGGAGCCCTATGTGCGCACGCAGGTCTCCGCCAGCCAGCTCTCGCGCATCCAATCGCAGATCAAGGAGCTCGACTCGCTCGTCAAAAAGGCCGTCAACGACGCCGAATACGGCTCGAGCGAAATTTCCGACCGTCTCGACCTGATCTCGGGCTATCTCTCCGACGCATCGGACGCGGCGAACGACGTGACCATCGACGTCGACCCCGACGCCATCCCCCAGCCGAGCATCAGCATCGACGGTGATTTTGACCCCGATGACTTCGATCCTGAGAATCCCACCCTGCCGGATATCAACGTCAGCTTCGATCAGGATTTTGACGTCTCCGACGTCGTCACCGTGTCGAACATCAACATGGTCGTCGGCTCGGTCACCGCGGCGAACAGCCAGCTCTCACTGATCACCGAAAACGTCAAAAACACCAGCACGGCTCTTTCCGCCGATATCCGCAACATCAGCAGCAAGTTCAACGAGCTCACGAACACGATGTTCTCCGCCATCTCCTCGCTCACCGGCGGCACAGGTGATCTGATCGTCGACGCCTCGAGTGTCGATATCAACTCCGTCACGCTCGGTAAGGTATCGCTCAGCCGCAACAGCGGCGCGGTGTACGGCGACGTCAACACCGGAGGCATCGCGGGCTCCATGGCCATCGAATACACGCTCGACCCCGAGGATGATGTCACGGGCCATCTTTCGAACATCTACCGCAAGCAGTATGAGTACCGCTCCATCATCCAGAAGTGCGTCAACACCGGCGATGTGGCCGGCAAGCGCAGCTATGTCGGCGGCATTGTCGGCCGCATGGACCTCGGCTATCTGACTGCGTGTGAGACGTCGTCCTGCACCATCACGAACGAAAACGGCAGCTATACCGGCGGCATCGCCGGTCTCACCGGCGCGACGGTGCTCGGGAACTTCTCCAAGTGCACGCTCAGCGGCAAGAAGTATGTCGGCGGCATCGTCGGCTCCGGCGTGCAGGAAAATGTCGACGGCAGCGGCAGCAGCGTCCGCTGGAACTACTCGCTCGTCGACATCACCGACTGCCAGCAGTACCAGGGTGCGATCTCCGGCAGCGACACGGGCACATTTGAGCATAACTACTATGTCTCCGACGATCTCCCCGGCATCAACCGTCAGGGCTACGCCGGACGGGCCGAGCCCATCAGCTATTCTCAGCTGCTCGCACTCAGCGACCTGCCCGAGAGCATGAAGTCCTTCACGCTCACCTTCGTTGCTGACGATAAGACTGTGCTCAGCCGCACTTTCAACTACGGCGACTCCATCGACGAAAGCGACATCCCCGAGCCGCCCGCCAAGAGCGGCTGTCACGTCCACTGGGACCGCACCGACCTCACGAATCTGCACTTTGACACCGTCGTCACCGCTGTTTACGAGGCCTACACCCCCGGCCTTGCCTCTGAACAGACGCGAGAGAGCGGACAGGCTGTCATCTTGGTCGAGGGCAACTACAACGACGGCGACGCCATCACCGTGACCGCCCAGCCGCTCACGCCCGCGGCGTTCGACGTGCAGTCCGGCACTGTGCTCGACCGCGTGAAGGGCTACTTCTCCTGCCTCAGCCGCGGCGAAATGCCTTCGATGGTTGCCAACGCCGAAGTGCTCGAGCAGTGGCGCATCGAGCTTGCCGACGACGGGCAGGACACGCACACCGTGCGCTATCTCCCGCCCGACGGGCAGAAGGAGCTGCGCATCTACACCCGTGAAAACGGCGGCAGCTGGCAGGAGGCCGACTGCGGCACGATGGGCAGCTACCTCACCTTCTCCACGAGCGGCGACAGCGTTGAGTTTGCCGCCGTGCGGACGCTCGACGTCTGGGGCATCTGGCTCGGCGTGCTCGCCGTGCTGGCTGTTCTGATCCTTATCATCGTTCTGCTCGTCCACCGCCACAAGCGCAAGGCGCGCAGACGCGCCGAAGCGCTGGCGCGCAGCGCGAGCGCCGTCTCGCAGGCCGAGCAGATCGTCCGCGGCGAGGACGCCAATGCGTCCACAGCAGACGAAGCCCCTGCCAAGACGGGTGCCCCCGCGTCTACAGCGGTCGAAGATGCCACTCAGGCGGATGCACCTGTGTCCGCTGAATCTACGGCAGTCCCCGCCGCCGTGGCAGTAGCAGCGACCGCTGCGCCGGTCGTCACCGCCGCGGTCGAGCATACGGAAAGCTCTTCCGGGGCCACGCCCGCTCCCGCTGAACCTGCTCCCGCAGCCGATCCCGGCTCCATCGAGGCGCGCCTTGCGCGCGCGGAAGAGGAACTTCGGCTTCTTCGCGAGGAGCGCGAGGCACGCGAAAACGTGCTCACGCAGCCCGCAGTACCGCCCGCGCCGAAAAAGCGCAGGCACCGCCGCTTCCTCCCTATTCTCATCACGATTTTAGTCTTGCTCGGCGCGGCTGCGGCGTTCTTCCTCCACTCCGACTTTAGGAAGGACCTCGAAGCCTACCGCCTTGTCGAGGCGCGTGTCAAGGAGGACCCGATGACCATGGACGTCACGGTCGACGCCTCCTATGGCAAAATCAGCCTGAGCGCGGATGCCTCCGTCGCCCGCACGAAGAAGGACGGCGCTCCCATCACCTGCATCGACCGCGACGGCGCGGCGCTCTACTACGCAGACGGCGCGATCTACCTTGAAAACGGCAAGTCCTACGCTGTCGGCGGCGCATTTCCAAATTACGCCGAGCTCATGGATGAGACCGCCGAGCTCTGCCGCACGCTCACGGTGACGAAATCCGTTGACGGGCAGGAAAAGCGCTACACCCTCACCGCCGAGGGCGACGATGCGAGCACACTGCTGCGTCTTCTCACCTCGGACGAGATCGCGAACGCCGCATCGCTTTCCGCGATCCGCGTGGATCTCACCGCCGAGAGCGGCGAGCTGATGGACGTAAGCTTCACGGCGGAAAACTCCGGAGATCTTCGCGTGGAGGCCGCCGCGCACTTCACCGACGCGCTCGCGCCGGTGATCCCCGACGATGTGCTCACCGCTATCCATTCGGGCAGCAATGACGACGCTTCCACGCTGACGGACAACGCGCTCCGTCTGCTGGGTGCCTGGGGCGAGCTGACCGCGGACGATCTGTCCGCCGACATTGCTCTTTCCGCCGACTGCGGCCCGATCGTGCTGAACAGCACGCTCCAGTACGACCGCAGCAGCATCGACGGCCAGAGCTACGGCAGCATCCAAAAAAACACCCTCGCCGTCTACTTCTCCGGCAGCAAGATCTGCGACACGGACGGCAACAGTGTCGACACCGCGAGCCAGCAGCTCGTCGATGCCACGTCGCTCATTGACCTCTGCTACCAGTCCATTCTGAACGGCAGCGCGGGCTGCGATAAGGTGAGCGACGGCTATCTCTACGGTCTTTCGCTCGACTCCGACGCGATGAGCGAGCTCGCCGCCGCCATCGCGCCGGATATCAAGGCACAGAATGTGACCTTCTCCTCCGGACGCATTTCCGTCCGCGTGAGCGAGCAGGGCGAGCTCCAGTCCGTCAACATCTCGTGCAGCGGCGCGCTGCACCTCATCCTCTCCGACGCTCCGGTGTCGCTCTCCGCCGTCATCACCCCGGCGGATCGTGCATTCTCGATTCCCCAGCCGGCGCTCAACGCGCTGAAACAATAGAAAAGCGGAGGGAGATTCATACTATGGGAAATCGCATCATCAGCATCAGCCGCCAGTTCGGCAGCGGCGGCCACGAAGTGGCCGTGAAAACAGCGGATCTCCTCGGCATCCGCGTCTATGAGCGCGAGCTGATCCGCCTCGCGTGCGAGTACGGCGAGCTTTCGGAAAAAACGCTCTCCCCCTCGGACGAAAAGGCGACCAACCCCTACCTCTTCCAGACCGTGCACGAGGGCAACCACCATGTGCTGCGCGGCAAACCGACGAGCGAAGTGCTCTTCGCCCTGCAAAGCCACGAGATCCGCCGCATCGCCCGCCACGAGGAGTGTGTGTTCGTGGGGCGCTGCGCAGACTATGTGCTGCGCGGCGAAGACGTGAGGCTTCTCACCGTGTTCGTCGCCGCGCCGGACGAGCACCGCATCCAGCGCAAAATGGCGCAGGAAAAGCTCACGCGCGACCAAGCTATCCGCCTGATCCGCAAGATGGACAAGCAGCGCCGCAAGTATTACGAGAGCTACACCCACAAGACCTGGGGCGCGCCGGAGGGGTATGATCTTTACCTTGACACCGGTGCGCTGTCGACGGCCGAGGCCGCAGCGGTCATTGCGGAGCGCTTCCGCAAGCTGTAAAAAATCGGGGGCCACCGAACGGTGGTCCCTTCTTTTTTGCGTCCCGAAAGGGCTGCGGTTTTCCCCGCCTGACGCGGGGAAGCGAGCAAAGGGGGACATTCTCTCACGTGAGAGAATGTCCCCCTTTAGATCCCCCAAGAGAACGCAAGGGGCCTTGCCCCTTGATCCCAACATTGTCGGCGCTGGGCTTGAAGAACTGCACGCGCTGCGCAATCGGGTGCGGTGTACATGGCTTCGCCATGAGCCCCTACGATTCGTTTTCGTTTGCAACCGCGCCTTACTATCGTGAGGCGCGTGTGACGACAGCACGGCGGCAGACTGCGTGCCGAATGCGGCATTATTGCACTCGCCGCATTGATGAGTGCCTCGGTAGACGGAAATTAGGCTGCACTGCCACGAGACTGGCAGAGCGGCAGCGGATAATAGAAGCAGAGGCAAGTCGTATAGCAGAACCAATGGCGGTGAGCGTCAGCAATACCGCCACGCAGGCAGTTGCATTCCGGAGGCAAAAAGCCCCTTCGAGCCCGAGACCGCCAATCTAATCCCTTTCTCTTGGGGGTCAAAGGGGGATATTCTCTTTCCTCGGAAAGAGAATATCCCCCTTAACCGCTCCCCCTGCGCGGCCGCAGGGAATTTCTAAAGGCTTCCTGAGCCTTTAATTCTTTGCAAAATGAATGGTAATCGGACAAATCTCCGCTTTTGTCCCCACGCGCATGTTGGGTCCGAACAGGCCGACACCGGAGGTGACGATGTTGTGCATCTTTCCCTTTTGGAGATACCCGCAGGCATTTTCCCACATCAGCTTGATGGTGAGATTTCCCGGGAACATCTGTCCATCGTGCGTGTGGCCGCAGAGGTCTACGTCGACGCCCGCGTCCGCAAGCTCCTGCAGCTCCTTGGGCTGGTGGTCGAGGACGATGATGGGCTTATCCTTGTCCAGACCTGCCGTGATCTCATCGGGCGTCTTGCGCGTCTCGATGCCGCGGCCCGGGCGGTGCGCGTCGGGGCGGCCATAAAGGTAGAACTTTCCGTCGATGAGCATGCCCTCGTCGCGCAGGAGCGTGATGTTCGCGTCCTTCAAAAATTCGTCCATGCGCGGGTCGCTCTCCTTCTTCTCGCTCTGGCGGAAGGTGAAGCCTGCGAGCACCGGCTCTTCGATGTCGTGGTTGCCGTAGCAGGCGTAAACGCCGTATTTCGACCGGATGCTGCGCAGCGTGGCGGCGATGGTCTCAGGGTCTTCCACCGCCTCCCACTCGTTATCGAAGATGTCTCCCGCGATGACGACGAGGTCGGCGTCCTGTTCGTTGATCCTGTCTACCATCTGCTGCATCTGCTTTTCGCCGATGTTGTAGCCAAGGTGCAGGTCGGCCACGAGCACAACCTTCATCTCGTCCATGCCCTCAACAGTCTTATCGACCGTCACGTCATACGGCGTCACGTGGATGATGCGCGCGTTGACGACGCCCCAGATGGATGCGATCAAAATGACCAGCGCGCACACACAGCCCGCGATGCGGTGCATCTGTGTCGTGACGAAAATGTGCTTGAACGGCAGCACGTACCCCAGCAGCAGCCGCAGCAGGTCCGCCGCGATGACCGCGAGCAGCACATACAGCAGTACGCCGAGCCAGTAGTTGCCGATGAGCTTCATCACGCGTCGCGCCCGCCCCTCCGGCAGGAAAAACGCGATGACGATGGAGCAGGCCAGAAACGCCTGCACAGCCACGGGCAGCGCCCAGTGGCGCGCTGTGCGGAAAAACGGGAACCAGGCCTTCACCCAGCCCATCACGCGGCGCAGTAAATAGTAATTCGCCAGCAGGTACACCGGCGCAAGCAGAATCGCGATCATGTCAACGCGGGAGCATCGCTCCCCTCGCTTCCTTTCGAATCAAAAATCTTCGGTCATCATAGCACGTTTTTCTATCCATTGCAACGCATCCCCGCGGTTGACATTCCGCATGCGGCATGGTACCTTTAGAGTCGAAAAATAACATGGATCAAGGAGGACGATCCGATGAAAATGCTCGAAACCATTCACATTCTCCCCGTGCGCGCGGAGAGCGCTGCGCCCGCGCCGCTGCGCGGCAAAAAGCTCGACCAGCGCACCGTGCTGCAAGTCGTCCGCAAGGTCGACTGGAAAAAGGCCGGCCTCATCGCCGGCGGCGTGACTGTCGTGTGCGCCGCGGCCGGCACAGCGAGCCGGTACAAATTCTATCAGGGCATCGTCGCGCGCGAGCTCAAAAAGCAGCTCGCCCCGCTGAACGACAAGCTTGACGCCCTGCAGGCTGAAAACCGCATGCTGCGCGCGGAGCTTGAAAAGAAGAACGCCCCCTCCGAGGAACAGAACTGAACCAAAATTGCCCGAACAAATTCCTGTTCGGGCGATTTTTGCTCTCCGCTGGCGCTTTCCCCCTCCGCATGGTAAAATGGGCAAAAACAGGACTGTTTTCCGCAAAAAGTCTTCTTTGCTACCCACGGTTGCGCGATTGCCTACTGAAATGCATGGCGTTTTGCGCGCAATAACGTTATGCTCTTTGCGAAAGGAGGAACCATGGCACTACCTGAAAAACTCTATGCACTGCGCAAAAAGAGCGGCCTTTCGCAGGAGCAGCTCGCGGAGGCGCTGAACGTCTCGCGTCAGGCCATCTCTAAATGGGAGGGCGGCAGCGCGACGCCCGAGAGCGACAAGCTCCTCACGCTGAGCAATTACTTCGGCGTCTCGCTCGACTACCTTCTAAAAGACGGTGCGCCGGATGCCGCGCCCGCCGAAGCGCAGGATGAGCACCGGACGATGCGGCTTTTGAGCCTCATTCTCTGCTTCGGCGGCGCGGCCGCGCTGATCGTCTATGGCGTTTTGTCGATCCTTGTCCCGTCCGTTCCCGCGCAGATCAGCGGATCGTCGATGATCCGCATCGACGGCAGCGGCATTTTTCTGCTGCTCTGCGTCGCGGCCATTGCCGCGGGCGCGGCGCTGCTGCTCAAAAGTACGAAACACAAATAAACAGGGAGGTCTCTCCATGAAAGCTCTGTCCCGCACCTTCGCCGTGCTGGCGATTCTGCTCTCCGACGTGATGTGCGCCGCCGTCGCATTCAACTACTGCGACATGCTCTGGGGCATCCGCTACGCTTCCTACAGCGCACCGGCGAGCACCGCGTTTCTGCTCGTCATCCCCTATGCCGCCGCCATCGCGGTCTGCGCCGCGCTCGCGGTCATCTTTTGGCGAAAAAGCGCAAAATGCTGAAAAAAACCACCGTATGGCGAGCCATACGGTGGTTTCTCCTTTACTTTCTCACAAACAGGATGCCTAGCGTGTTCGGGCCGCAGTGGCACGAGACGGTGCAGCCCGCCTGCGTCTCTTCGACGGTCTCAAACGATCCGTACTGTGCCGCTTCCTCCTTCGCCGCGGCCACGACGTTCGCGTCCGCCGCCGCGTGGGTGATGAACGCGAGCTCCGGCGCGATGTCCTCGCGCCCGTCAAGGCGCTCTTTTACATACTGGCGGATGCACTTTTCAAACGAGCCGCGGTACTTCTTGCACACGGCCATCTTGCCGTTTCGCACCTCGATGCAGGGCTTCAGGTGCAGAAGATTCGCGCCCAGCGCGGCCACGGCCGAGCAGCGGCCGCCCTTTCGCATGTAGTCGAGGCGCTCGATCAAAAAGCTCGCCTCGACCTTCGGCGCGAGTGCGCGCACGCGCTCGGCGATCTCCACGCCGGAAAGGCCCTGCTCGGCGAGCTTCGACGCCGCGACGACCAGAAGGCCCTGGCCGGTGCTCAGATTCTCCGAATCGACCACAAAGACGTTCGCATACTCCTGCGCCGCGGCGCAGGCATTCTGATAGCAGCAGGAGAAATTCGCGCCGATGGTGATCTGCACCACCGCGTCATACTCGTTCGTGTAGCGCGCGAACATCTCGCCGTACTCGTACTGGCTGACCGCCGACGTGCTGCAAAGGTCTCCGCCGCCGTCCACGTGGGCAAAAATGTCGGCAGGCGTGATGTCCACACCATCGTGGAAGTCCTTGCCGTCCTTGATGACGCACAGCGGCGTGACGGCAATATCATAGCGCTCGAGCAGCGCGGGCGACAGGTCGCACGTGCTGTCGGAAATAATCTTCACTCGCATCGTTCGTTTCTTCCTTCCTGAAAGATAAAAACCTCATCTGTGGGCATCCCCGCCGGAACTTACAACATCAGATTTTATATTTTTACCGCAAGTAGATGAACTCTTTCTCAACGCAGCATCAACTTCTGTTGATATTTCTCCCGCCCGTTCCGCAAAAAGGGCCCCCGAAGAAAATCTTCGGGGGCTCTCCTGTTTGCTTTTATCGCTTACTTGCTCAGGCAGCGATAGAGGAAGGTGACGATCTGACCGCGCGTGCAGTCGCCCGCGGGGTCGAAAGTCGTCGCGCTCGCACCGGTGGTCACGCCGTTTTCCACGGCCCACAGGACGGCGTTTGCGTAGTAGGCGTCCGCCTTGACATCGGTGAACGGATTCTCCGCCTTGCTCTCAGGGCTGTTCTGCATGCGATACAGGAACGTCACGATCTGACTGCGCGAGCACGTCGCGTCGGGCGCGAACAGCGTGTCGCTCATGCCAGAGGTGATCTTGTTCTCGACGGCCCACAGGACGGCCTTATAGTAGTAGCTGTCTGCCTTCACGTCGGTGAAGGTCATCTCGCTTGCGGTCGGCTCAGGGCTGCCGGCGGCGCGCCACAGGAACGTGACGGCCTGCGCGCGGGTGCAGGAGTCGTTGGGGGCGAAGGTCGTCTCGGACTTACCGGAGGTGACCTTCTTATCCACGGCCCAGTTCACAGCGTCCACATAGTAGGCGCCTTCCTTGACATCGGTGAACACGCTCGGCTGGAGCGCTTCGTCCTTCGTGATGTACTCGACGAGCTCAACGCCCAGCTTGTGCGCCTTTTCAGCCATGGTCTTGCCGTTCTCGGTGGCAAGGGCGCGGGCATCATCCGCCTTGGCGAGCTGGTCGGTCGTGACGAAGTCCTTGTAGAGCTCCTGCTGGAGGGCGGCGAGTTAATCGGCGACGTACGTCTTGGCCTCAGCCTTCAGCGGCGCGCCGGTGATCTTCTCGGCGTTGGCGATGTAGCCGCCGAGACCCTCAAACGTGAAATAATAGGAATCCTTCCAGTTGCTCGGATATGCCTTGAAGCCGGAAACGCGCTGCCAGTTGCCCTCGGCATCCTGCGCCCAGCTCGTGCCGTAGGTGCAGAAGGTGTCGGGCTTTTCAGTCGTAAACTTCGCGGACGCGGTGCTGACCTGATAACCGGAGTACATGCTGTCAATCAGCATGGGATAGTACGGGACAAACACGTTGTAGGACATGTTGCCGACGCCGACCCAGCCCACGGTCGCGGTCTCGACCGGACGATCCTTGAAGAGCTGGAAGATCTCGATCTCCTGGTTGCTGGCCTTGCCGATGGAGGAGAGCTTGTAGTAGCCGAACACATCGTCCTTGTCGAGCTTGCGGTCGGCCTTGATGTTGGTGTAGAGCGCGACAAGCTTGTCGCTTGCGTCAAGGTTGGAGATGGTGAATTTCGTGTTGTCAGCCACGAGCGTGTCGCTGTCGTACTTGTAAGTAGCGTTCAGGTAGTTCAGGCCGTCGATCATGCGCTGGTCCATCTTCTCGCTGATGCGGGCGTAGGACGCGCGGAAGTCGATGATGTTCTTCGCCTCGTCGCCGACGAACGTGCCGGCCTTCTTCGCCACCGCGATCAGGTCCTTGGAGGCGATGACGTTCTCATCGTCCAGATCGACACGGCCGATGACGGCCATGTTGGGTTCAAGGAAGATCATGTTGTTGTTGAGCTCGATGGCGACATACTGCGTGCCGCTGCAATTTTCAACGTACCAGACCTCGTCCTTGTCGCAGCCGAACACGCCGGAGGCGGCCACGCAGCCGTAATTCTCGTAGATGTCGAGCAGCAGCTTCACACCCTCGCGCGCGGAGGATGCCTCGGCCAGGATGATGGTCGGGATATCGGTCTCTTCAATGCCGATGCGCTCGCTGTTGCTTTCCTTCGCCCAGTCGGCGTCGCGGTACGGGTCGACCTCCGTCACCTTGGCGTTGCCGTGGAGCGTCTCGGTCGCGGAGACGGACACGCCCTTTTCGTTCGTGCCGAACTCGGTGTAGGAGTAGCTCCTCCTGCGTGAAATTTTCCGCCACATGCTCGGTTAAAAAGCGCTTGATGGCCTCGACCTTTTTGACCTGCGTTTTGTAGAAGTACGGACGCTCGCTTTCCACCTGCGGAATAGTCATCGCGTCGAGGTAGAGCAGCAGCTCTAAAATCTTGACCTTCAAGTACGGGATGCGTATCTTTTCCGGCACGCGGTACATCTCGCCGAAGATGTGCTCCATCCGCTCTGCCCCGCGGACGACACGCGACGTACTGCCGAGCTGCCAGCGCTCGATGATCTTCTCTGGCGTCGCGGGAAAGTCTCTGACCTCGCGCGGGAGCGATTCTCTCACAATGTCCCGGTCGAACGCGACCGTCAGCCCGTGGTAGTGGCAGGACGGGAAGTGGAACGTGCCCGTGTGCTGTTCGCGCAGGTCGAGCTTCATATCCCCTGCCGCCGTGTAGGCGACTAAGTTGTCGCCCGCGGGGTATTCCATGCGCCCCTCGCGGCAGTGGTCGATGGCGAGCATCCGCCGGTCGGCCACAAAATCGCACTCGTAGCGCTCCATGTGAAAGTCGTTGAACGCGAGCATCACGCCCGAAAAGATCTCATAGGTGGTCATCGTGCCGTCGCCGGTCTCGTTTCGAAACTGCCAGACCGCGCAGCCGTCGCTCTGCGCCAGCAAAATAGCGCCCTGATGTTCAAATAGTTTCTCTGCGGTCATCTCTTCCGCTCCTGTCTTTTCAGGTTAGTCATCTCTAACTGTCTGGCAGTATACCACAGCTTTTGCCACTTGTCTTTCCCCATCAGGCAAAATTGTTCCGTTTGGACACCAATTTTGCCGCCGTGGGTCAAAAAAGAGGGCGGGGAACTCCCGTCCTCTTTTTTATTCCTTTACCGGTTCACGAGCAGCTTTTTCATGCCGCGCTCGAGACCGTCGACGGTCAGCGGGTACATGTCTACCGCCCTTGCGATATAGCCGTAACTTTCGCCCCAGTAGCCGCCCCAGCGCGGGGGCTCCTCGGGATTGAGCCAGATCAGGTGATCGTAGTGCTCGCGGAAGCGCTTGATCTGATCAAGACCCGACCATTTCGCCTCGCCGGTGCGGTAGTCGTAGCGCTTTTCCATCAGCTCGTACATGTCCATCAGCGCATCGCCGACTAAAATGACCTTGTACTCGCTGCCGAAATTCTGCAGGATCCAGTCCGTCGGCACCGCGTGCTCGCGGTACATCCGCGGGTCGGTGTAGACACTCGAATAAATACAGTTGTGGAAGTAGTAGACGTGCAGCTCCTTAAAATGGTTCGACTGCCGCGCCGCCTGAAAGAGCATCGAGCAAAGGTTGGAATAATACTCCATCGAGCCGCCGGAGTCCATCAGCATCAGCACCTTGACGGTATTTTTGCGCGGACGCTTGTAGCAGACCGACAGCGTTCCCGCGTTGTCGCAGGTCTCGCGCACGGTCCCATCCACGTCGAACTCCGTTTTGGCCTCCTGTGTCTGCTCGGAATACTGGCGCAGCAGGCGGAACGCCATCTGAAACTGACGAATATCGAGCACATTGTCCTTGCGGAAGTCGCGGAACCTGCGCTCCCCCGCCACCTGAAACGCGCGGCGGAACATGCTCTTCCCGCCCACACGGATGCCCTGCGGGCTGTGGCCGCTATTGCCGAAGTTTGAGTAGCCGTTCGTGCCGATCCAGTACGAGCCGCCGTTGTGCTCCTCGGTCTGCTCCTTGAGGCGCTCTTCGAACATTTTGAGAATTTCCTCAATGCTCTTTTCCTCGTAGCCCTGCGTGCGCAGGAACTTGCGGAACTCCTCCATTGCGGCGGCAGGGTCGTTGAGCCAGTCCATCAGCTCCTTGGGAAGCTCGTCCTGATATGGCACGCCGTCGAAGTATTCAAGGAAGATCTGGTCGAACTTGTCGTAATCCGCCTCAGACTTGACGAGCACCGCGCGACAGAGCTCGTAAAAGCCCGTGAGCGAATCGTGCTGCAGGTCCAGCATCAGCCCCTCGATGAGCGTCATCCACTCGTTCAGGCTGACGCGAAAGCCGTGCGCGCGCAGAAGGTAGAAAAATCCAGTAAACATGGCGTTCTTATCTTCTCAGTCGGCGCTGCACGGTGGAGATATCCTTGTCCTTTTTGAGGAGCACCCCGATGAACGGGATCTCCTTCGTGATGCGGGACGTGTCCACGCCGGTAAGCTCGAGCGCGCGGATCCAGTCGACAAGCTCGGATGTCGAGGGTTTTTTCTCCACCGAGTCGATCGAGCGGATATAGTAGAACGCCTGCATCGCCTGCATCAGAAGCGTCTCATTCACATGGTCGAAGTGGACGCGGATGATCTTTTCCATCTGCTGCTGGTCGGGGAATTCAATATAGTGGAAGATGCAGCGGCGCAGGAACGCGTCCGGCAGCTCCTTTTCCGCGTTCGAGGTGATGATGACGATGGGACGGTGCTTGGCCTTGATGGTCTCCTTCGTCTCGGGAATGTAGAATTCCATCTTGTCGAGCTCCCAAAGAAGGTCGTTTGGGAACTCGAGGTCTGCTTTGTCGACCTCGTCGATCAGCAGCACGACCTGCTCGTCGGCGGAAAACGCCTCGCCGAGCTTGCCGAGCTTGATATACTTCGCGATATCGTCCACGCCGGATGTGCCGAACTGGCTGTCGTATAAACGCTGCACCACATCGTAGACGTACAGGCCGTCCTGTGCCTTCGTCGTGGACTTGACGCTCCAGATGATGAGCTTTTTGCCCAACGCCTCGGCCACAGCCTCGGCGAGCATCGTCTTTCCCGTGCCCGGCTCGCCCTTGATGAGAAGCGGTTTTTTGAGCGCCATCGCGATGTTCACCGCATTCATCAGCTCCGGGCTCGCAACGTAGTTTTTGCTGCCTTTGAACGTATTTTCCATAGTGTGCTCCTTGCAAAAAATCAAAATCAATGATATTGTACCCTTGTCACACGCCCCTTGTCAAATTCATTGTTTTGACCTGTCCCCAAATTTTTTCTAAAAATTTGAAATTTCCTCTTGCATTTCCCTGAAAGCTGTGGTAGTATAACACCGTTGTCCGATATGAGACACGCGCCGTTAGCTCAGCTGGATAGAGCGTCTGGCTACGGACCAGAAGGCCGGGGGTTCGAATCCCTCACGGCGTACCACCGCGAACCTATTGATTTCAATGGGTTCGCGGTTTTTATTTTATCTCAGGATAAGCTTCATACACCTTTTTTCTAACGTTTTTCTAACATCTTTCATTCAGGCATTCTGTCAGCTTATCTGCAAGGCTTTGCTTTCTGGAGGTATCCAAATGCCCGTAGATATTGGCAGTCGTTTGAATGTCGCTGTGTCCCATCCATTCCTGTACGTCTTTCAGGCCGCAACCGTTATTCAGCAACAGACTGGCGCAACTATGACGGAGTTCATGGAATCGAATGTGTGGCATTCCATACCGTTCAAGCATTTTTGAAAAATGATGCGTCACATAGTCCGGAGCAAATGTGCGCCCATCGGGCCATTTGAAAACATAGTCATTCTTCTGGTAGGCCTTGCCGAACAAACGCTGGTTTTCTTCTTCCTCAGCTTTTGCTTTCAGAAAAATCTCCCGTGCTTCTTCTGTCATAGGAAAGCTTCGGCGGCTGCTTTGGGTTTTCGTCTTATCCTTTTCCACGGTGACAATCATCTTACAAACCGTGTGGCGAATCAGCACCATACCATTTTCAAAATCAATACTGTCCCACTTCAAGCCGAGAAGTTCGCTGCGCCGCAGTCCATAAAGCGCTGCGATCTTTACAAGCGGCTGTATCGGATCACCGTTCAGGGCTGTAATAAGCTGCTGCAGCTGCTCCGCACTATAGAAATGCGCTTCATGGCGTTCTCTGCGCGGCATTTCAACATATTGACAAGGGTTCGATGGAATCAGCCCATCTTTCACGCATTCCGCTAATGCCTGGCCCAAAATACCTTTATGGTGGCGCATGGTTTTAGAGGACAGTCCGCCCTTGCCATCTTTACGGCCGTTCCGATATTTCTCATCAAAATAAGTCTGAAGCACCTCTACCGTACAATCGCACAGTTTTAGCCTGTTCTCGTCAAAGTATGGAAGGATATGTGTTTCAGCCGTGTGCTGATAACTTCTGTATGTCACCTCATCTACTCGCCGCCTCATACGTGTAAGCCATCGCCGAACACAATCCGCCACAGTCATATCTGAACACACTACCGGATTTCGCTTTTCTTCTTCCGTCAGCTTCTCCCGCAGCATCTGTTCCGCCTTGCGTTTATTTCCTTTTTCAGGCAGGCCGGTAGATATCCATTTTTGTTTTCTCTTTCCGTTTTCGGTACTGTTGAGCACCATATAGTATTTGCCATTTTTTACTTGCAGACTCCCTGTCATAATAACTCCTTTCGACAGCGAAGATTGTCTGCTATTATGGATTGGCTACAGTATAGCGTGCTGACAGCACAAAGTCAATTAAGCACGCCTTTGGTATAATGATTTTTGTACCAATGCGCTTATAGCCTATCTGATGCGTATGGACAAGTTGATACACGGTATTTCGTCCAAGTCCCAGAGCCTTTGCAACTTGAGAAACCGTTAGGATATCGGAGTATTCTTTGAACACGTAATCCCCCCCTCAAAATATCGTGCCCTCACTGGGCAATATCTTAATATGAACAATCAAATAGGCAGGGTGCAAGCCCCGTCCTCTCAGGCTACCGCGCGCACAGTTCTGTACACGGCAGTTCAATCGCTTAAGTGCAACGGCTCGTATCGGGTGCGGATACTGTAGTATCCTGCCCGTACGAGCCGATCGTTCTTTATTAACTATGTTAGCACTGAATCTCCGGCCACGTCCCAACAGGCTTTCACATACCACCATCTGTAGAAAGAATATTTCGGTATGTCCAGCTTCATAAGATTCCGTATTCCCACTTTCGGAACTTCCCATTGTTTCCAGATGTAGGCTCGGAATCTCCGTGCTTTCCAGACGCCCTTACGCTGCTCTCGAACTCTTCACCAGTACCACAGCATATTGGACTAATGCGTTCCCTATCATGAAAAGCGAATGCTGCCATCGTGCAGCAGACCATATGCCACCTTGTAGCCTATGCCACCTAACATCTCTCTAAGTTGATCAACATTTACTACATCTGGATATCCGGCAAACACTCTCTTTCATATATTTATATCACCTCTTCTACATATTCTTCAGGAGCCATAATAACAAGAAAGAAATGCTCCTTGAGCGACTCAAAAAGCATTTCTTTCTTCACAGCATAAGAATACCACAGGATTTAGAGATAATTCAATCCCTCTGTACAGGTAAATTTACGGTAATACTTTCAGTAATTTTATGATACATCAGCAAACTTACTTCTTTTGCAATCTAAAAAGGAATAAGGCCGGTATCTAGAAGCGAGGTCACAATACGTATCTGTTATCATCAAGGCCTCTCAATGGAATTAACACGGCCCACCGGAGCACGGCGATAGTTTAGCAGCAGCCAATGGCTCTCGCTCCCAGCACTAATAGGTCGCTACATTGATTTCTTCTTGTTTGTTTTACATCCGCACAGACAGGCTGCTTCCGCGGTAGTCCTGCATTCATGCCGCTCACCCCTGCAGCCTTGCGCGGCATTTCGGACACTATGATTGCCATCCTGACATCTCCAATATGACAGTAACGGAACGCTGTACAACGTTCCGTTACTATTGTCTCATGCGTGTCTATGAGTGGTTGGGTTTGACGGTTACTATTCATGGCTCAGCCATCACGTTCGCGAAGCTACCGACACTAAAGCGGGTATCATGCAATATTGCGAAGTGTTCCACACCACTGCGTATCGGCAATGCCGGTCTGGACATTTACTCTGGGTATGATGCGAAACAGCCGAAAAATGTTAGTGGATATTCTTCGCCTATGCTGAACGATTTTACCGGTACGGATAAAGTCTACATCGTCCGCGGCTACACATATCTACATAAAGGCATAGATGGTCCCGCGTGGCTCACCTATCAGCAGTTTGAACTGGATTCATTTACCAACATGCTGTTTCTATTCTGCGGACGGCATCGAGGCCATATCAAAGGCTTATACTTGGAAAAGGATGGCATTATCATGCTGTACAAACGGCTGGGACAAGGGGTTGTACCAGTGGACGCGTTCGGAATCTGAGGTAAAGGCTTTAACACCGCAGCAGTACCGGTGGCTCATGGAGGGACTGCAAATCGAACAGCCGAAAGCCCACCGCCCGGTGACAGGATTGAGCACAGTCTGAGCAAGGAAGAATGTCCAAAAACCATTGAAAATACTGGCTTTTCTCTCTGCCTTGTGGTATAATTTCCTTATGGAAAACAGAGAGATGCAGACAAGCAACACGGAAGAAATGGTGACCATTTCCCGTGCGGAATATGAGCGTTTGCAGCAGGAAAAAGCACGGAATGCAAAGCTGGAAGCAAAGCTTGCCGCCCGCGAACAGGAACAGGCGCAGGTCATTACCAGCCTGACGCTGCAGAACGAGTGGCTGTTGGAGCAGCTGAAGCTGTCCAAAAAGGAGCTGTTTGGCCGTTCTTCAGAGCAGGCGGAGCAGATGGTCATGGAGCATCTGAGCCTGACCTACAATGAGTTGGAGGCCTACGCCTTTGGCACCAAAGCCGCCACGGAGAAGCAGATCGCTGTGAAGGCTCACGAGCGCAAACGGCAGTCCGGCAATGTGCTGGATGTCGTTCCGGAGGGTACTC
>ERZ827101.649-NODE-649-length-53511-cov-8.547946_pt1 | contig 53511 bp, 49 predicted proteins | sample MGYA00519869_ERZ827101 | MGnify/ENA primary metagenome ERZ827101 (study PRJEB31778, sample SAMEA3449256) | human gut metagenome | biome: human gut; feature: human-associated habitat; material: faeces | place: United Kingdom | collected 2010/2012 ...
TCCTAAGTGACAAGTTTTTATTATTTCACTTGTCTACCTAGAAGGGAGCATATCACAGTCCCGACAATATAAAATCAATCAACCAACAGGAGGAATAAAACAATGATGTATTGCGAGTTTATCGACATTTCCGAATACGGAGAAAACTATATCACCTTCACAGAGTACCAGGATTACGTGGAGCCTATTTACATGGAGTGTGACATGTCCAAACAGGATTTTGTAGCATTACTGAAAGAAACCATGCATCAAATGGTAAGTCCAGTTGTAGAAAGAGCAATCTATAGCTTACCTTTACCGGATAAGTTAGCAATCGCATTTAGTGACGAAGAGCCGGTTGAGCTTCTGGATCGTATTGCAAAGATTGATTTCGAGGCACGTAAACTTGTGTATCAGTACTTGAAACTGATGTTGGCAATCTAGCAATAAATAGCTGTCCTATCGGCTTATCGGGGAGAAAGGTGTAGCCCATGTACAGAGTATCATTTAGTAAGCATGGTTGTGAATATACCAGATCTTTTGACACAGCCACAGAGCGTGATAAGTTCGCTGAGAGTATGAGAAAAGCTGGATATCATGTTACGACTTGGGAGGTGTAGCCCATGAGGGACGCAATAAAGACCTTGTATGAACATTGGGTGAATGTACATACCATATCACCAGTAGAGCAGTCAGCTTTTGAAGCAATCAATAAAGCTGCTAAATGTCAAGCAGAACATGATCCGCTGTACGCAGCCATTGTGGATTATTCAGAAGTAATCCAGTATGAGGCTTTCAAAGAGGGTGTTCTTACAGCCTTGAGCTTGCTACACCCATTACCAGAACAGTGGGACAATAATATATGAAGGAATACGGTTTATCTGATGAAGAATTAAAAGCACTTGGAGAAAAAACAGTAGCGAGCGGAAAAAATCTATTGTTGGGTGGAAAGTCAGAGCCTAAGCAAGAACCGCAAGAAATGTGGGATGGAGATTTTGATTTCTTGATGGACTTCTGGTTTTAGAAGGGGGGGGGCAGAGCAGTGACGGACTTAGGAAATAAAGTAATGGAATCCATGTTTGATGCCTGGTGTGATGATGAATGCAAAGAAATCACGCCAGATCACAATGATTACAGTCATAATTTGGATGATGTTGTGCAATACATATGTGAGCTAACCGGAGCTTCCAGAGAGCAGAAATACCGCATTGAACATGAGCTTGAAGATCTTGTAAATCGGACAGAGAAGAACACTTTTGCAGATGGCTTTTACATAGCTATGGCAGTAGCAACAGGAAAAATATTTTAATAGCGAGGGGGCAGAACAATGACACAGAATGTAAATATTGCAGTAAAAACAGAGTCAGGACAGGTAAAGAAGATAAGCCAAGGTGTGATCTTCCAGCCTGAGACAAAATTTAAGGGTGGATCTGTTAAATGGTTTGATGATTCCAAGTTGCTAAAACCAGAATACAGAAAATAAATAAGCTCGTCATGGCGAGGATAAAAAGGACTTCAGGCCATGAGCGTTGATTGTTGGGACAGATCCTGACAATCAGGTAGTCGGCTAAGTACATAAAGCAGGAGGAGTACATAAATGTTAGCAGAAGCAAGGGAACTGTACAATTACACGGTTGGAAATGAACCATTTAGAAGCCAGATCGAAGAGATCAGAGATAATCATACAGATTATGTGATGGCAAAAATCAAGATCAGGAGCATTGTTTTTAGTGCTGATCTTCAGTATGGGAAAGATTACTGTTCATGTGGAAAGTCCTGCTTTACTATCCAGGATATTGATTCTGTATTTGTAAAGATTCTTGGAGATATGTATGACTTATGGTGGTAAGGGAGGATAAGGAAATGGAAGCAGTAAGGGAACCAGAGGTAATTAGACTGTACAGAGAAGACGAGGTTGTAGAGCTTGTAGCTAAATATCTTCTGGCCAACAAGAAACAGGAGCAGGAGAAACAGCATAAGCAGAGAGTAAGGCAGATTGTAAATCGACAGCGTAAACGCCAGCTGATAAGGGAACTGTTGATCTCATTACTGAAGCAGATCGCGGCTATTGTATTCATAGCGTTGTTCCCTTGGCTGATTTGCAAGGTAACCGGTGATCCAGAATACTATGGGATGTATCTTATGGCTGCACCGATTGCGCTAGGAATGATCTGGGACTTACTCAAGGGAAATTGGAGGTAGAAGAAAAATGAGTGATCTTAATAGATACTATGTCAAATTAAAATTAACCTATGAATATGAGGTTATAGCCACTTCATCAGAACAGGCAGAAGAGATTTCCAGAAGAAGATTTGACCACACCCCTAATTTTACTGTTAATGATGTTGAAGTAGAGTTTAAGGATATTGGAGGTAATAAGGCAAAATGAGAAGATTACATTGTGTATTTCAGGACGGATTGATTCTTGGAATCTGGATGTGTCCTGATGAAAGATTTTATTACCATATTGCAGAGGCAGACGCAACAGAACCACTCACAAAAGAAGAGATATGGGAAATGCTTGATTATGCAGTGGCATTCAATAAGGGAACTGGTACAGTCAACTATTTCTGGGATATGATGGCAGAATTAGTAAAGCCTGAAGATTTACAGATATTAAAGGAACGAGCAGAAGCAATTGTTGAAGGGAGAGCAGACAAATGATAGTTATTACAAATGGCACTGAGTACATATACTTGGACAAAGAGCACCAGATCCAGAAGACAACAGATATAAGTAAAGCAAAGACATTTACATTCCAGGGATGCAGTATTTTCATAAGGGAAAATGTCAAGGCAACTAAGGGTTTTTATGCCTACGATACGGAAACACAGCGTATCTGTTACAGACGCAGAAAGAAAAAATGTTTCCCAAAGACCACAAGAATGATGATTTACAATCAGGCAGACGGACGTTGTGTGTTATGCGGTAGAAAAATCAAATATGAAGATATGACAATAGACCATATCAGACCTACGTCATTAGGTGGTTCAGATTCAGTGGAAAACCTTCAGTGTACTTGTCGAACATGCAACACCTTCAAAGACAAAATGCTCCCGGACACATTTTTTGATCGGATCAACGAAATCTATCTGTATCAGATGGAAAAGAAGTATGGCAAGAAGCTGAAATGGAAACTGGCGAATAAGTTAATTAAGAGTGTGGCACGGTAAGGGAAGGAGCTACAATATGAGCTTACAAGGAATCATTGACTATGCAATTCAGAATAATTGGGAGACTAAGAATGTACCGGAGCGGATCAGATGTTTTTTTACTGCATGGGCGCATGAATATTTACTTGGAGCAGATAGCGAAGAATGCAAAGCTGCATTAAGAAAGATTTACAATCAGGCAGCCATAAATGAGCTTATCGAATATGAAGAGTTTACGTATTTTATGATGCGGTACATCATTGAATAATGCGATTAAGGGAGTCGCAAAACACGACTCCCTACAGAAATCGGGAACAGGTAGTAGGACAGAACAAAGGCGCAGTGGCAGCAGTCATTACAGCTGTATTCCATACTGATTCACTGCGGCCTGGGCGAAATTACGTTGATAATGCAATGGAAAACAGCTATAATGGAAGTTGGATAAAATAAATGTTGGAGGACAAAAAGGAAGGTGACTGTAAATGCCAGCTTTAAAGGAAAATAAAAAGTATACTATAGAGGATATCATGGCATTGCCAGAGAATGAACATGCAGAACTGATTGACGGTCAGATTTATTATCAGGCAGCTCCAAGCCGTAAACATCAGGATATATCAGGTGAACTGTATGCAACTATCCATGATTATATCAAGAGAAATGGTGGACAATGTAAGGTATATCATGCTCCATTTGCAGTATTACTTAATGATGATGATTCTGTTTATATTGAGCCTGATATTTCGGTAATCTGTGACCGTAACAAATTATCAGATCGTGGCTGTGAGGGTGCGCCCGATTGGATCATTGAGATAGTTTCACCAGGAAGCCGCCGTATGGACTACATGATTAAATTGTTTAAATATCGTACAGCAGGAGTCCGTGAGTATTGGATTGTGGACTATGCAAAAGACATGGTAATGGTATATAACTTTGAGCAGAACGAAATGGAAACCTATACCATGGCAGATAAAGTACCAGTAGGTATTTATGATAATCTGGTAATTGATTTTGCGGAAATGGATATATAAGGGAGTTGGTTTGTATGATGTACCCATATATTACATTGCCAGATGAAACAGAGATTGTACATTCGCAGATTGTAACTGAATCTGGAAAACAGAAAGTAATTGTTAATTTTGAACGTCCGACAGAAACAGGATTTGACTCTGCTAGGTGTGAGATTCCAGGGAATACGTGGATTTCTGTTGTAGGATATTCTTCTGAAGAGATCAGAAGATTTGAGGAATTTCTACAAGATAATACGGAGAATATTATAGAGAAAGCAAAAGCTAAACAGAAATCATATTGCGACAGCAACATCAAAGAAGAGAAGATAAATGGTGTGACTTACACAATTCCAAAATCTGAAGCATACCAACATGGCATTGTAGCCGGGAACATTAGCACAATAATACACTATGGACTTTCAAAAGGAAGCTTGGTCTTTACTGGCAATTTGGATTACCGATATCATCCAGCCGTAAATGATGATTATGTTGTCCCTGATGTGCTTGTGGTACATGACCGTAAAAACCTTAGAGACACATATTATTGTGGAATCCCAAAGTTTGTTGTGGAGATTGTAAGTCCGGCTACAGTTCTACACGATCGGAAGGACAAGCTGAAGATTTATCAGGAAGCAGATGTTCAAGAATATTGGATTATATCATCAATGGAACGGTCTGTTGAGATTTATTATCTGGTAGCAGGACGGTATGTGTTACAAGATTGTTATATTCTCCAGGATGATCCGGAAGAAGATTATTACAATGCGGATCAGGTGATTACCCTGAGAGCATTTCCGAATATCAGTCTGACGCTGGCAGAGATTTTTGAGAATAGGGATTGAGCATAATAAGAGGGCTGCCGGGATGATCGGTAGCCCCTTGTGGAAACTTATTAAATGGGAGTACATTTTATTTCATTAATATGTTCTAGCATATTAGTAGCAGAACGATATAATTTATGTGGAATATATTTTGGAATATCAGGAAGACTCAGTGTTGTTTGATATTCTTGAAACCATTGAAAAGACATTTCAATCAATTCCTTAAAATCTTTGCCTGTTTGTATTTGAGATTGAGCAGGAAAGTTAATAGAAATTATGCCAGATTTTATTTTGTTGATAAAATCAATGACTGAAAGATAATATAAATTTAAAACATTATCTAACTGTGGATCAGGAACAGACTTAAAGCTATTAATAAGCCCAAGTATAGTTTTAAAGTTTGTCAATGCAGAATTTGCGGTATTTTTATCTCTTTTAAGCTGCTCTTTCTCTTCATTTAATAATTCTTCGATACATGGTAAGATATCATCATTTTTTATTAATAAATCATCGAATTTAGATGCAAGTAAAAGTAATTGTCCAAGAACCATTTTATATTCGTCTGGATGGACGCTTAATGTACAATAAACTGGTACATAGAGCAAAGTAAAAGCCAATTCAGGATTAGCAATTAAAGAGCGCTGTAAATGTAAGAGAGAAGTTAAAATAGCTTGTTGACCATGTACATAAGAATCGTTAAATTCTTTCTTTATACGATTTTGTATATCAATAAGTAATTTATTTAATTCATTGTTTAAATCGGATAAATCCATCAGTTCTTCATACTGATTTTCAATACTAATTAAATTATACCAATGTTCATTTTTATTAGAAATAGGTTGGTTGATAATTTTTTCAAGGTAAGCAAGTATTTCATCTTCATTATCATATTCTAAAAGAACTTTATAGATAGAAACTAAATCTTTTTTACTAATTTTTTTTGTTTTTCCACTTTCTATATTTGAAAGCCAGTATTTTGAATGGCCGCTTTTTTCTGATAATTCAGCAGCGGTATATTCATATTCTTTTCGACGTTCTATTATATGATTTCGTAATTGTTCAGAAATTGTAATTTTTTCCGTAGCCATGGCATTTCCTCCATTCAATATACTAATATTACAATAGGAGTAAAAGAAAGTCAACAAAAGCATATAATAGTAAAAAAAATACTAAAACAAAATAGAAAAGTATGAATAAAACTATTGACATATGATTTGGTACGTGATATGATGCTAACCATAGAAACAAAAAAAGATCAATGCACGCCAATGCACTGATCTTCATATGAAACGATACGCCAATACCGTTTCACTAATATGCACAGATCATCATGAATGAAGAATCCATACATAACCTTCGACAAGTTAAGTATAGTCTATTTTTCATTTCGTGACAATCCGAAACGTTTGTTCGGATATTCTGTCATATTACCCAATACATAAAAACCTATATTAAATAGGAAGCAACATAATCAAGAAACACAATCAATATCGAACCATGACAACTTTATACCTGCATCTATACCACAGCCTACAGGACTATTTTTATATCTTTCAGTGAGACTGCTTTATTTTTTGCACCCTTTTTTAGGAAACAACATCAATACACACTTGCAGAATGTAATTCCTGAGAAATCGGAAGTAAGGAATGAACCAGATCACCATATTTTTTTACACAGTGGGTTACAGTTGAGATAAAGGTAGACAAAAACTTAATAGGGAGGAACTTTATGGAACTATCGAGATCAGATTTTCAAATCCTGAACGTACTCAAAGAACACCAGTGTACAAATTATCAGGAAAGCATGACATTACAGGAGATTATACCCGAGTTACCATTTTCCAGGGTTACTGCTTACAAGCGTTTTAAGAAACTATGTGATATGGGATATACAGCAAAGGGCTGTCAGGCGGAGCAAGCCGATACTTATTACATCCTGGACAAGGGTATCAAAGCGGTGGACATAAAGGATATGGCAGACTTGGAAGATTGATACGTCAAAGATAAGTCCTGATAGCATCAAGTAAAAATGAAGATATAGAAAGGAATGATTACATATATGTCAGATACATTGAACAGGTCGGATTACCTAGTTCTAAGCACACTGCATGAACTGGATATGACAGATCAATTTCACGGCATGACAATCGCAGAGCTAATGGAAGAGTCACAGAATGCTCTGGGTACACGAATGACGGTATATCGGATTGCCAGTAAGCTTGTGAAAATGGGATATCTTGCAACAGGTGTATTGGACAACCATGCAAACACGTACTACTTATTAGAAAAAGGTCGCAAATTATTCAAGGAGGATAAAGCAGAATGAAGATCAGAGAGAATTGTTACATGTTAGGACTGGGAAGCACAGGCGGAAAAATCTACAAAGAATTTGTACAGCGTCATTATAAAGGAGCTGCTGCAAATGGTAGCGAACAGGATCACAAAGCTCTTGGAGATGTACCAAACAAGTATACCTTACAAGGTTTTGACGGATTCGGTGGACATCGGGAAAGAGCTATGGATTGTCTGGCTGGAAACGAAGATTTCATCAAATTTGTTGAAGGAATCAAAGAAGACATTGTGTTTATTCTCTTTGCAGGAGGCGGTTCTACTGGATCAGGCTGTGCGCCAATTGTTGCAGAAATGCTCCTGGAAGAAAAAGACGAAGAGGGTAATCCGGTGAAGACAGTGTGTCCGGTGATTGCGTTACCTGCTTCTGGTGAGTCCTTGGCAAAACATAAGAACGCTTATGAGACAGTGCAGGAGCTTCAGGAAATAGAAGGTTTGGGAGCAACATTTTTCTTAAATAATGACAGCAACGAGAATTACGATTATATCAACAAGAATTTTGCAAATATGCTTGATGAATTTCTTTCAAATGAGAGTTACGGCAGACAGAACAATTTTGATGAATCGGAAAGATTGGAAATGCTCAAAGACAGCGGAGCAATGGTCCTGAGCGTAACAGGAGATGGAACAGATAGCAAGATCAAGCTTGAAAAGCTGACTAAGAGTGGAATCTTTGCACCAATTGAGGATAACTACATCTGTGAGAATATCGGTATCATTCATTCCAAAAATGATAAGTCAGATATTGATTCTGAGGATGTAATTGCAGAAGTTGGGAAGCCAGATAATGTATTTGAGGGGTTCAATGGCAGGAAGACAATTATTGCTGCAAGTGGTCTGGATTATCCGGTATCTCATGTGCAGAAACTTGGTGAACTGGCTGTAAAAGCTAATGCAGAACGAATAAGGAATAAGAAAAGCACCAGAGAAAAGCTTGGCTCATTAGAATTAGCGGAAGTAGAGGTAACAGAACTGAAATCGGAACCAGTAAAGAAGAAAACAACAAAGTTGGATCTTCTGAAAATGAGAAGAGGACAGTAAAGGTTAAGTACATCTTATGTTACGTCAGATAAATGTCATGTATCAATAGTGAGGATATGAAGTATATGGAAAAGCAGCGTAATGACTTAGCCGTGTTACAGAAGAATGGTTTAATCCATCTGATCGGCAAGTCTGAAAATAGAATACCAGAACCAAAATTTAAAGGTGGTACTGTACCATGGTTTGACGACACAAAATTACTGAAAATCAACCGAGCAGGAAAATCAGCCAGAGGTTACGAAGTAATCAGTAAATAACCGGATTCAGGCAGTGGATACAAAAAGCTGCTGCCTGATCCACCAAAAGATAAGGAGAATATGAGTATGGGATATTACGTTTTAGACGAAATTGAAAAAGGCGATTACAAATTTTCATTAGATACATTCCTGGGTGATCCAGCTGCAAATATTTGTTGCTGGGTGTACTACAAAGGTAAGCCGTTAAATATTGAGGGTACAAACGACCAGGTTCATAAAGTATTCCCACAAGATCATGGTAGCGTAAACAGGAGTCACTTGTATAACTTTATCAATAAATTTATCAAAGACGAAGCATACAGAAATCAGTATGTGGTAAAAGGACGAACCAGATAATTTTCTTAGAATAAATTAGAAGCAAAATGAGAAGTAACAAGTGAACAGAAGTAAGGCAGTAGAAAATTGGCCGTCAATGATAAAAAGGAGAAAACGGATATGAGTAATAAATTAGTGAAGAAAAGCAACCTTGGAGACCTTAGTTATAGTGATCTTGGATTGGACGTTAGATTCCAGGTCCTTGAAGCACCATATCTTGAAGACGGCACAAAGATGCTTTTTAAGATTGATGATGTTGAAAATTTTTGTGCATATAACTTAAATGATTTTGCAGATTTTGGCAGTATTTTACTGTTGAGACAAAATGACACATTCTTCTTTGCGTGTATTGATAAAGCAAAGAATGACATTGCTTATATCAATGAAAAGACGCATCCTCAAATGTACAAGGAAATCGGAGATATTATATTTGAAATGGCAATGGACACATATGGACATTATTTCTCTGGAATTGTTGTCTTAGTAGAAGTTGAACCAAATACATACAAAATGATTGAGAAATAGAAGGAGAGCTAAGATATGCAGAGTATTGAAGAGAAAATTTATGAGGTGTTTTGGGACAAGAATATTGCCAGAATGATTAATAGGGCTGATCTTTTTTCCTTCCTGAAACAGTATGTTAATCCCGGGCTTTTAACCAAATCCAGTAAACCTGAACTTGTACATGATCTGAAGGAATATATGACTACTGATAATCTGGAATTTATTGCAGAACGAATGGAAAGCTTTGGTTTACCAATGGTGGACACTGTGAGCGTATTAGACACAACATCTTATGCGGTGAAGAAACTTGTAGACAATGATACATTGCGTATTGTTGGAACCTTTAAAGGTGGAAATCAGCGTATTCCATACAAATTATGCAGTGTCCTGGATATTCTGGATATTTCCCATGCCGGACTTTTGGAGAAGAAACAGCAGCCTGTTTTACCAGCAACAGACGAGAATATTGCCAGTGCCCTATACACCATAAATAAATCTGCAAAAGTGTCCAGAGATACAAAGAACCGTAGTTATTATAACAGGAAATTTCAGTGTTGCGGAGCTGCTAAGACAAGAATGCTCAATTTATATCATCTGAAGGATGCTGTGCTGAAAAAACTTCAGGAAGAAGACCGGGTGGAATATCTTGGAGTCAATCGACAGGTATTTGATTATGGACCAGACAGTTTCCTGCGTTTGTATCGTATTGGTGATTTTACATTTCATATTCCGTGCCAAAAGGATGAAGTAAACGAGTTGGAAATTTTAGATGAAGAAATTGACGGTGAAATCAGTGCTGAGAAGACAAGAAATGTAGATATAAATTTTAGACAGGCAATGTTGCTGTTGGAAAATTACAGTGGAGTAAAAGCAGCAGGTACATACAATAAGAAACCTGAGTTTTATTAGAATAACTTTCTGTACAAATAAGAAGTATTACACGGCGGTAGACCTACCACAATCTACCGCCAGGAAGGAGAGAGCATGAAACCACCAAAAGAATACCTGAAGAACCTAAAGCACCACACGATCACAAAACAGATGTTATCCGATTGTATTTACAGCATAAACAACAGAGCACTCAACAGCCGTGATAACGAATACAAGTATACACATTACATCCCTAATACATACGGCAACGCCAATAAGTACCACAAAAAGAAACTGGAATACTACCAGATGAAGAAAGTCCTGTTATCAATCCTGGAACCAGCTTATATCCAAAAGGGTGAAGTTCTGCAGCGAAAGCGTACATATGACTATGAGGAAGGTTACGAAGATATATTAAAATCTGGAAACTACGTCAACAACAGTGGCTTCTACGATCCAGACAGAAAGGAACACGTTGAGTTCGTGGTGCAGATGATTCCAGAGACAGTCTATTATTTGACATACACACTAAGTAACCGGACATTTCGTGTACCACTGGAAGAATCTGAGATTAAACAGTATCCAGATTTAGAAGTAGTAGATGTAGGACGGATAACGCCAGTATACGGAGATATTACCGCAGATATGTTATCGGTTCAATTTGTGGAGAAGATTCTGCTGCTGATAAAGAACAGAAACTACACGCTGATTTTTGAGAATAACACAGAGCAGAAAACAGAAGAAAAAGATGAACTGGCAGTAGAACCGGTTAGTGTTGACGCATGAAAGCCGGCTCTGCAGGAAGAATAATTAAGAATGAGAGGAAAACAAACATGTATAAAGGACCAAAGACAACAATGTATATTGTACGTTCACTGAACATGGTGAACTGGCTGTGTAGCCACGGATTCAAAATTTTAAAAGTGGAAGATTCTGAGAAAGATGAAAAGTTAAAGGTGTTCTTTTTTGAAGAATCTCCGGCCTTACATCACACAATGATGATGTACCGAAAGGAAGTGTGATTGTATGGCAAACGGCAAAGCAGCAATTAGATTATATTTTTCGGATCTTATAGGAGAAGCATACAAAGGATGGCATGATACAAAGCTTATTTTGGATGGTGGAACCGGAGCAGGAAAAACTTATTTTTGTTTAAATAAAGTAGGAGTCCATGCGCAAGGACAGGAAAAATCCGTACTGTATTTATGTAACCGTATAGAACTAAAAGAGGATATCGTTGTTGAGGTTAAATTCCTTGGACTTAGAGATACTGTAGAAGTGATGACATATCAGAAACTGGAACGTAACATTAATCACAATGTTGCTATGCCTCATTATGATTATATTATCGCAGATGAATGTCACTATTGTACCAATGATGCAAAATTTAATGAATACACTGATACTTCGTATAGATATTTGCAGGAGCAGACCGGAAACGTGGTTATCTTCATCAGTGCAACGGCAAAAGTATTCTTCAACTATATGCAGAAAAAAATTGTCACACCGGATCATTATTTTTGCATTCCTAAAAATTACGATTATGTAGATAAGATTGTATTTTATGACAAAAAATTATTGCCAGCAAAAGTTGATGAAATCCTGGAGCAGGAAGAAGATACTAAGATTGTTATATTCTGTAATTCGTATAATCGTGTCATGGAGTTGTTTAAACTGTATGGAGATAAAGCCTGTTATTTTTGTTCTAAGAATGCAAAAGCTCTTAGTGCTATTCGTAATGATGGCTGTATATATAAGCACGAGGATGGCACAGAAACATTTGATAAACGAATTCTGATAACAACAAAGGTATTGGACAATGGTATCAACATCAAGGATAAAAAAGTAAAACATATATTCTGTGAAATTCTGGATGTGGATTCTGCAATTCAGGCGTTGGGACGTAAACGGCAGATTTCAGATGATGATACGTGCACATTCTATATTAAAGATTATACTCCGCAGGCAATCCAGGGAATATTAAATACGGATATAGCGCAGGTAGAACCTGTTAAATTATATAAAAATGACTATGATATGTTTATGAAGAAATTCGGACAGAATCGGAAACGTATGCGTGAGAACAAAATATTCTACCCAAAGTTTATGCCTGATAAGAACCAAAACCAGTTGGTATATAACCCCATGAGATACAAAAAATACATAATGGATATTACCATATATAGGGATATGAAAGAATTGTCATATCAGGAAGTAATGATAAAAATGCTTGGCGAAGATATCCGTCCTAAAGTAGAAACTCTGGACATGTATGTAGAACAGAAGGATGAATTTATGGAATATCTTCATACCTTAGAGGGAAGAAATCTATATGCAGAGGATCGCAAGAAGCTTGTGAAATGGTTTGAGACAATCGGAGTGAAACTTAGACGTGCAGGAATTAATACTTTGAACGGTGCGCTGCAAGATTACTATGGTAACAAGTATAAATTCAGATTTCGGGATTGTGTATTGGATGAAAATGGAAAGTCTACTAAGAAAAAATTGACAGATAAACGTCGTACATTACCAGATGGTACACAAAATCCAAACAGAGATAAGAAATATTGGATTTTGGAAGAAACCTCTTTTAAAAGTTGAAAAATATTTTGGGGGCGTATTGGCATTTTACTAAATATTATAGTGAAGTGTCAATCCGACCCCAAAGAAGAAATATTTGTATTATCAACATATAAGTAACAATTGGATTCAAGATTGTTATGTCATTGAAAAAGCAGCCTGAAATAAAAATGTGCAAAATAGGGTTCAAAAAATGCACATTTTGATTTTTAAACCCTTTATTTTATTGGGATTGTAGGGGCGTTCCCTAAAGAAGAGAGATATGTAATTAATAGATGAAGATAAAACTCAAAAACATCAAAAATGTTAATATTGTTATAATTACATAATAAATCAACAAACAATCAATTTCGAACGAACAAGCTGTGAAGCTTTAGCGGAACAGATTGTGAAGTGATGACAAGCATCTTTAGATGCGCGGCAGGAATCTGGTGGAACACCAGGCAAGTAAGATAAAAATCACTTAACTTATCTGTCGTTCCGACAGGGGCTGACGCATTCACTACGCTAAAGCTACGTTCATTTGTCATCACTACTGAATTTTTCGCTAAAGCTTCAAAATTCATTCGTTCTAATCAGATAATGTAACAATATTTATCCTTTTTGAGAAGAAAAATATAAAACACAATATGATTTAGAATGATTTATCTGATTTATTAGATATGATGGGAAGCAAAAATGGACACCCATATATCAATCTTCTATGACAGGATCAGCGGTAGCAGCTGTTTCTATAGCAATGACTATTTTATATGAAAACGAAGGTAAAAACGGACGAAGATTTTCCAGACTAATTTAGCACTGCTTGATATTTGGGTGAAATTATCTCTATATGGATGGATATATGTGCTTACTGAGAGAGTAAAAATTTTGAGCTGATGACAGAACTATGTTGGGCTTCCGGAATTTGTTGCTGTGAGATTTTGCAGAATAAATGAAAAACTAAATAAGAAGAATTGTATGTAACTGGATGAATGATCTTTACTAGGAAATTCCCAGTGAATGATAAACAACAAAATTTAAAATCAAAGGAGAGTAACATTATGGCAAACAAAAATTTACAAGGAACTGTTGACTACTACATCAGAGGACAATATGGAATCCTCAAAGGTGATGATGGTAAAGAGTATTGTTTTGGCAGGAAGGCTGTAGGTGACAGATCAAAGCTTGTTAATGGTGATGTGGTGAAATTTACAGTAGATCAGAATCATCCTATTCTGGTTTCAAAGGTTACATCTTATGTGGCTGTCAAATCAAGACTTATAAAGTCACTTGCAAAGAAAGGGTATGGTTTCCAGATTGAAAAAGATGGTAAATGGAATATTCTTGTGAGACATGGTGATAAGAAGATGATCCTGGAAGAGCTTGGACATATGACTATATTGGAAGCTACTGAATGGGCGCAGAGAGCAAAAAAATTAACTACGGAGGATATTGATAAGATGTTTGTAAAGAATGATATGAAGAGCAATGTAAATAAAGAGAAGAGCAATGTGAAGAATGATGACTGTAAGATTGGTGGACACGTTGTACCGGATGATATGGCAAAGAATTTTGGGGTACCGGATGATGGTACAGATACACCAGTTAGGAAGTCATTGGAAGAAGCCGCTAGTGAAGCAGACGTAAAAGTGGACACAGAAATTATCCATGTCCACCGTTACTTTGCTTGATTTGATGATTGACTAACCTTTTATTTGCTGCATCAGTTTTTGGTACTGATTATCTATCTCTTCTGGTGAGAGGTTTATATCTTCTGGTACATAGTCTGGTTGCACACTGAGAAGATAATTATAGATAGCAATTGCCATAAGCTGATCCGCAGGAAGGTTAAGAGCTTCCTCATCTGTGATTTCAATAAATTCCATATTTAGTTTCCTCATCCATTGGGTAATTTATGAAAGGCCAATAAGATACTGAGAGATTGATGGTTGATACGCTTACATATTATATACGAATGAGACTTGTTGAAATCATACGAAAATTGAAAAAAGTTTGAATTTTTTTGAAAATAAATCATTTTTTTAATGAGAAGTGGTTTATAAGGATGGGACGAATGATAGGTGAAGCCCCTATTCAATCAATACATATTTGTAGGGATTAGCGAAAGGCTGGTTCCTAAATATTAAAAGTCTGGGAGAAAATACATTATGATGAAAGCTGAAATGAAGAAAAGCAGTCAGGAAATTATTGGATCTTACAAAATGGATGCAACCTACAGAGAACCGGAGTTTGCAGATTTTGTATCACGTAGGGAGTTTATCAATCGAACAGGGGTGTTCGCTTCACCGGAGTATTTCTTACATATCTATGAGGACTATAAGAAAGCCGGTGTCTCGCTTGATGAATTCCTGGATCACTTTGAGAAATACAATTTTGAGATTGTAGAAATGCCAATGTCAGGCACATTCAAGTATTGTGTATCAGATGATACTGTGAGCGGATGCGGTATGTATAAGGAAGAGAACCATGAAGCAAATGTAGTAGAAGCATTGAATGCTGCTGTACTGAGCAATTATCACAGTCGGAAATACGTAGATAGTGTTGTTGAAAAATACAAAGATCATATGGACAGAGAAGAAAAGCATATGCAAGAAAATGTATTACTGAATGCAGTAAGCAACGGTGTACATTAATTCTTGATGATGTGGCAGGAGAAATTATCTCCTGTCATTTTCAACAGTAAAATTTGAACAGAAGGAGAAAATTTATATGAAAGAAAATGATAATAATTCACTAGCAGAAACACTGGTAAATTACGAAATGCTTATTGACATGATCCCTGAGTTGGGAGAAGTTGTCTATACAGGTATGGTAACGTTGGATGCAGCAAAAGCGGTATTCAAGGAGTTGTCAGAGGTAAATCAAATTGATTTCGTGGAATCTTTGGACTATGTGAAGCGGATGTTGCAACAACGCGATTCCAGAATCAAAGAGATGGAGTATGATATTGCTGCAAAGACTGTTGTGGAAACTCCGGCTGATTATATACCCTTGCAGAAAGCTAACAGAGACATGGAACGTCAGAATGAATTTCTCGAAGCAAGGATCAGAAAATTGGATAAGGAAAACGGACAGTTGAAACGTCAGCTTGCAGAGATGCAGAAAAAACAAGATCCAGAACAGGAACGACTGAAGAAGATCCATGAGACTGTGCAGCTGTTTAGCGGAAAGACAGAACTCTATCTGAAGGAGATGGATAAATATGCTTGGTTGCTTGATGATTTGCAGAATATTCCGGAAGAGGATTTGGAAGAATATGTTAGATCAATTAAGTCTGTGAAGAGTTGGGCGGTGAGCATGGACCAGAAAGTTGACGGATTGATGGACAAAGTTGGCTGATTTGTGCAGGTGACACTCCGGGAGGATGAAATTTGTCCTCTTAGGGGTATTTTGACCGGATTTTACTCAAAATTGGCAAAAATGCAAAAATGGCAAATTCGAGAATGCAGTAAAAATAAGGGCTTTTCGGGGGTCGATTTTCCAATAAAACTATAATTTTATGGAGATGGTTTTGGGGAAAACTTATAGGTGTGTATCTGGGATTTTTGACGGTAAGAAGCCCAGAGGAAAATGTCTTCCCTGGGCTAATAGTCTTACTTGATGGATTGGAGAAATTCTAAGCATTTTTCTTTATCGACAGAGACTCTTGGTTGGACGTAAGGTGTCCAGTTGTCTGTATTATCTGTTGAAATACTGTAAAATGCTGGCTGTTTCCAGAATTTTAAAAGACCAAGTTTTTCAAACTCAGCCTCATGCGTTTGTATTTCTTGCGCAGAATATTCGGCAAGAGAATCTGGATAGTAGGGATATCGGTTAGGCAAATAAACTTCTTCCAAAAGCAGTCGTGTTAATGTTGTATTCATTGCGTCACCTCCTTTCTTTTGGGTTAGGTTTATTATACAACAGACCAAGGGTATCATTCAGTATCATCAGGTATCAAGTTTTGTTTTTTTATAGATTATATTAAAAGGATGGTGGATGTATCATAAGTACGAAATTGGTAGAAACACAAAATCTAAACATAAATTGGCTGAAGCAGAATGAAGATAAAAGTTATACAAATGAAATTGTTCTGTCGGAGTCTAAAGAGCAGTCCACTATGAATCTTTCTAGTGAAAGTGAGCTACACCGGATTTTGAAACATATATATAAGAAGGAACACGGACACATTGAGGTAAATGAAGCTGGTCGGGAGATTATTCCATATTTAATTACATTGGAGATTGGCAAAAACGTAAAGCGGTACGATGTGCTGAAAGAACATGGTGGAATCTTAAAAGTAACCCGGGGTGAGGTGACTACTGAATATGTATCTGAATTTTGCGGTGCTTCTCATTCCAGGACTCAGAAAAATCTATTTGTGGATCGTAGCATTAAAGGCAAACTGGATGATATTCTGCTATGCGGAATTCCAAAGAACACAGATTATCCAAAGCCATCTAAATGGAATGCTTACTATGCTTTAGTGACAACGAACAGTAAGCCGGTATCAACACCGAATATTGTTGTGATAGATGATTTTGAAAAGTTGGTTGCGGAAACTGTAGACGTGGTAAAGGTGAATGGAAGCGGTGAGCAGAAAGAATATCAGGTATTGCTACCTACAGAGAAGGAGATTCCAATACTTCCTTTTGATGGTGCAGGACTTGTAACACATGAATGTGCTTCAAGGTGGGCTGAAGAGTTAGACTGTAGAAGTAAACGGACCGGCAGAAGATACATTCCGTCATGTTTCCAATTTAGATGTTTGCCATCGTTGAAGGGTGAAGCTTTTACATTTGATCTGAAGCAGTTCGCCAGAGAAAAAGATGTAAGCAAGATTGTTGATCTTGGAGGTAGGGAATGGGATATATTCACGGATCAGATTGATATGATTGTCACGAAATCTCAGTTTAAATTCTGGAATCTGTATCTAGATGATGTAGGACTATTTGACTGCCAGAAATGGAAGAGTGCTTTTGAGGAAGAAGTACACGGATATAGGCGAACGTTTAATGTAGCTAAATATGCAGATGCACCAGAAGACATAAGGAATACCAGTTTACTGAGCTATCAACCTTTGCAGACGGTAAGATTCACTCCTGAAGAAGCGGAACAGTTAGTATCTGACAGCGTGAGTACATATGAGAGAATTAAGTCCAGTGTAGATGAATTTCTGAAATACTGTGGTGTATCTGAAGAAGCAGAGCATATCAAGCCCTATTATAATGCTTTGCAATACAATCATGCGCTGGCGAATGATGATTATGTTAGAGGTAAGATGCAAGATGATATTAAGCGTATGCGGAATGAATTACTGAGTGGTAAGCAAAGAATTCACGGTCACTACGAAGTCTTTTGTCCCGATATTTACGGTCTTGCTGAATATGCTTTTGGTCTGGATGTAAAAGGACTGCTGCCTAATCCATGGATTATCTATTCAAGATATTGGACTGAACGCGGTGTATCTGAAGTAGATGTAATCCGTAATCCGCATATTGCTATGGAACATAGGGTGTGCCAGGTTGTAACAAGTGCTGAGATGCAAAAATGGTACAAATATCAGGAATGTACAATTGTGTCCAGTATGTATGATACTTTAGCGTTGGCATTATCGGGCGCAGACTATGACGGAGATACAGTTTGTACTACTGACAGTTTGCAGATTATTAATGCTGTGAAACATGAGATGGAATCTGGAAATGATAATCTGATTGTAAAAGACGGAGAGTCCGGCAAAGAATTGAAGTCAGTAATTATATCAGATGTGCCTGGTCTTATGGAAGTGAATGCCCGAGGGTACAAGAACAATATAGGCAGTGTGATTGATCGGGTGACTGATCTATGGACATTATCAGAGCTTTATCCCGAATGTCGTAAATATATTAAGATTGGTACAATCGTGGGTGCCGAGACTATAGATTTTGCCAAGACTGGGGAGAATGCATCTTTTCCAGTAGAAGTATTGAAATTTTTGAAGGATAAGAAAAAGGGTTACTGGATGCGCTATCTTGAAAAAAATCTGGTAGCAGCCCAGGACGAAGTTTTGTCTATGAGTAATGCAGAATTTTTTGGTGGTGATCCAGATAAGAAGAAGCGGTTTGTGGATTACGATTGTAACATGAATAGGTTGTGCCATCTTGCTGAACAGAAGATTGCTGAGATTGACAAGCAGACTGAAGCTGTGTCAGGAGAAGAATTTGATTACAGGACGTTGTTATCGGGAAATGTCCATGTGAACAGAGATGTATATAGGAAAGTGCAGATTTTACAGGATGAATATAAAAAGCTGGCTGATGGTATCAGAGCTTCACATAAGAGCAAAGACAAGAACGAGAAAGCTAATATTTCTCTGAGATATCGCATGTTTTATGAGAAGTGCCGTGCAGACCTTCTGCATATAGTACCGGATATAGACAAGCTGTTGGATATGCTGATCTTAATTTATTATACAAAGAGAGACTTTAGGGATAACCAGAAATCCAAAGACTTATTATGGAATGCTTTTGCTGAAGAAATGATTACCAGAGCAAAAGGAGAGAAGATCAGTAAACAGGTGAATTTTAAGAAAGTGGCATTGAAGCATTATAAAAATGATGTGGTTGAAAGTAAGAAAAAACGCACAGGAAAAATCACGATTGCTTCAATTGATAGGTCGGATTGTGCTGATAATGAGGTGATCTTTTATAAAGAAGATCGTGAGGAAATCCGCAAATTGATATTGAAGCATAAGATTGTAAAGCGTAGTGACAATCGGGTGAAGTATGAAAGATTGATTGCTGTGCTGTTATTCCTGAGCCGAAAGATGAATATGCAGACATTGATTTTGAGAAATAATTGTCCGGGAGAGTTATCTTATCAGAACATTGCAATGTTGGCTGGTGTAAATAATGATTTTATAAAACCTGCGCTGAAGAGTCTGAAGGAATGTGGTGCTATCAATATTGAGACTATGCAGAGCGGTGATCTGAAAATTGATGTATTGTATTATGGCAAGCCGTTTGGTGAAGTGTGGTTTTGCACGGAAAACTATAATCAAGCCGGTGTGAAAATAAGGGATTATTTTAGGATGGATAAGGCTGCGTGAAAATATTTTTCAGTTATCGTGAAAATGAAGCTTGATTTATGACATAAAAAATATGTTATCATCAAAGGTCGAAAATTAAGAAGTCGAATCCCTATAATGGAAAAAGAGGAAAACACACAATATCTGATGTGATAATCAAAAAAACTATATAACATAAGGAAAAAACTGGAACCAGTGCCTAACAGGGGTGCTGGTTTCTTTGCATGAAAAATTAATGAAAGGAGTAAGGACAATGAGGCTAAATGAGATTGTAACAAGGTATTTAGAAGCTAATGGAATTTCAAAGAAATATTTTGCTGAGTGTATCGGCTGTGATCTGGCAGTAACCTATAAATGGTTGAATGGTGAGATTAAGACTTTGCCAGCGGATAAGTTAAAGAAAATTCATAGCTTCTTAAATGGTGAGTATTACAAATCTATTGAGACAGTGATGGAGGATTAAAGGATGGAGAGAACAGAAAGAACAGTTAAATTGAATGAAGACAGTTACGCTTATCTGATCCAGATGTTACAGGAAAAATATTATTCCACTGTAGACGTAGAGGAACTACGAAAAATTAATGAAATATATAAGGCTCTGGGCTGCAAGTCGGAAACATGGCTATCTATGATGGAGCCGAAGAAGAATCAGAAGGAGAAGAAATAATTATGGATATTAAAATTAATGTTGGTGAATATGTAAGAATCTCAACCAAAGATGATAAGGTGTATACAGGACTTATTACTGCAAAAGGAACAACTTATGCAAATGGTGGGATATATGAATTTTACCAACTCAATACAATTTATGAAGATGGAGTTTCCGTATTTGATTACCAGATAAAGACGATAGAAAAGAATTCATGGTTGTTATATTTGATGTCAGAGATTAATGAGATTGTTAAACGACATAATTTTGAAGTGGAAGAGCCTGGAAATATTGGTAATCAGGCTATAGCAGTAATAGATAATTGGGCTATTTTAGAGGAAGTTGAAAAAGATATTGCAGCTGAGTTTTTCTATCAAACAAAGATGATTAAGACAATTATGGACCAGAATGTATTATTTAAATCACTTTGCCAGTCTGCAAAAGAGAAGATTGAGCGTTTAGAGAAAGCGTGTGAAAATGGCAACCTATAAATCACTAGACTCTCTGAAATCTGCAATCCTTAAAGAAGTCAGATCCGCGGTAGATGCAGCTGCCAAAGAATCCAAGAATGTTCTTCAGAAGAATGTGGATGAATTTTACTCTATCCCGGAAGGACGATATCACAGAATTGGAATGCTTCAGGCAGCGCCGCAGCTTGATACTGTGTTTGAGACTAAGAATGGAGCTATGGCACAAGTTTCTATTAATACTGGTACACAATATGATCCAGCTGGAAGAGACACAGAGACAATCTATGGTTATGCGGAAAGTGATGGTCTGATTGGTAAGGGGCATTTCTGGGAAAGAAGTAAAGAAGAGATTCCGAAGATACTTGAAGAAGAAATTGAGAAGAGGCTTGGATAAAGAGTTTAAAATTCTATTATATTAGAAGATATTATTTCTATTTTAGGTTAATCTAAAAAATTCGTAGCTATTTTATATCATGTGGGAAGGTTCTTTTCCAACAAAAAATCAAAAAATAAATTTAGATCCTGGGACGCTGGGATTTAACTAAAATGAAAGGCAATTGGTAAATTCTAGAATAAAGTGATTACGTAATCCCCATAAGGTAATGGAAATTGAATAATAATAAAAAATTATGTGAAAATAAAAAATGGGAACTTGTAAATTTTTGTGAATTTGATAAGTATGCAGAAAAATCATATTGTGCTATTCATAATATAGATTCATCAAAAAATCTTGGAGATATAACTAAGGTTGATGAAAAAAATTTATCTCCATTCAATATGATTTGTGGTGGAAGTCCATGCTTTGTCGCAGGTACAAAAGTTTTTACAAAGAATGGGTATAAAAATATTGAAGACATTAAAGTTGGAGATTTGGTATTAACTCATAAAAATAGGTTCATGCCTGTATTAAGAAACGGCGGTGAAGTAGATAAAGAAATATATAAATTAAAAGTACAAGGATTTTTAGAAACAGAATGTACAGATTATCATCCTTTTTATTGTAGAAAAACAAAAAATTCAGAACCAGAAAAAATTAAATTAAAGGATCTGAAAAAGGGATATTATGTAGGAAGTCATATTAACACTAAATCTGAGAATACATATAATTTATCTGACGAGGATTGTTGGATTCTTGGTAGGTATATTGCTGATGGTCATATTAGAAAAGATAAAAGAAAAGATAGAAAAAACAGTTATCAGTATCAGTGTATTTTATCAATAGGAAGTAACAAGGTTGATGAATTAAAGGATATTGTAAAGAATAGGCATTACAGCTGTTATCCCCATGCAAAATCCACACATAGAGTTGTATTTTCATCTATGGAACTTGTAGAATTTATTCTTGAACATAATTTTGGTGCTGGCGCAGAAAATAAGATAATCCCTAATTTTATCTTGGATTTACCGGTGCATAAATTGGAATACTTTTTAGAAGGATATATGGCAGGTGATGGTTGCAATATTGGCAATATATATCAGGCAACAACAGTAAGTAAAGAACTTGCAATGTCTTTGTGCCTAGCAATTCAAAAAGTCTACCATGTAGGATGTTGCATTTATTATGACAAACGTCCAGATGCTTGCATTATTGAAGATAGAGTGGTAAGTCAAAAGAGCACATATATGATTCGATTCAGAAAAAATCCACAGAAACATTTATGGTTTATTGAAAATGATATTGTATGGTACCCAATCAGAGAAATTTCTAAAACAGATAAGGTTGAAAACGTATATAACATTGAGGTTGAAGAAGATCACACGTACACTGCAAATAATATTATTACATACAATTGTCAAGATTTCAGTGTTGCTGGCAAACAGAAAGGATCTATATGGACTTGTAAGGATTGTAGTCATGAATATAATCCATTAACTGTCCATTGGTCTGAGCGAGACAAATGTCCTCATTGTGGAAGTACAAATCTTGAAAAAACTCGTTCATCACTTCTTGTGGAATATCTAAGAGTTATCCGAGCAAATAAACCCAATTTTGGTATTTATGAAAATGTAAAAAATATTGTTGGCAAACAGTTTAAAGAAACAACATTTAAGTTATTTACTGATGAATTAGAAGAATACGGTTATAACGTGTACTGGAAAGTGCTCAATGCAAAGCACTATGGAATTCCTCAGAACAGAGAAAGAGTATATCTTATTTTTATTAAGAAAGAACTGGATAATGGGTTGTTTAAATTTCCGGAACCATTTGATAATGGCACATGTTTAAAAGATATTCTCGAAAATAAAGTAGATGAAAAGTATTATATTTCAGAAGAAAAAGTAAGTAAATTTATTAAAAATATTCATACATATGAATCTAATAATTCTAATGAGCAGCATTTTATTGGGAATATAAATCGCCCAGATTTCGGAACAGGATATGCTGGTGGTGTATGGGATAAAAATAATATAAGTCTTACATTGACAACGATGCAAGGCGGAGGCAGAAAACCGCATGTAATTACCGGGATTGTATCTAACTGTGGTGAAAAATTTGAAAAAGAGATTGATGTTGCAAATACATTACTTGCAAGAGATTATAAAGGTTTTGGAAATCAGGGAATGAATGCAGTCGTTGAAATTCCACAAGCAACTAAAAAAGGGTATATAGAATGCGAAGTAGGTGGTGTTGCAGATTTATCTTATCCGGATTCGAAGACAAGAAGAGGCAGAGTACAAGACCGTGGAAATATATCACCTACAATTACTGCGACAGAAACTGGCGTATGTAAAATTGAATATGATGATAAAGTTATTTGTGCAAGTCGAGGAAGAAATCCAGAAAATCCATCTGATCGTACTCCTGGAGTACCGACTGAACAGAGATTAGAATTTAATCATAATGTGTGTACAAATACATTGACTTCTGTACAAAAAGACAATTATGTTTTTGAAACTAATAATATCAGAATTAGAAAATTAACACCAAGAGAATGTTTTAGGCTTATGGGATTTTCTGATAATGCGTTTAATACAGCAGAAGAGGTGGTTAGTAACACTCAGTTATATAAACAGGCAGGAAACTCTATTGTGGTAGATGTTTTATATTATATTTTTATTGAATTATATAAAGTTATGCCATATTTGTTTGATGATTTGAGATTAAGCAGTTTCTTTTCCGGCATTGGAGCTTTTGAATGTGCATTAGATAGATTGTATGAAAGTATTAATAAAATTGAGAAGAGACTTGGATAAGATGAAAATTGCAATTATTGACGCTGATCTGATTGGAAGATCAAAGCATAGATTTCCGAACCTGGCATGTGAAAAAATATCTGGTTATCATAAAGAGCTTGGAAATGAAGCTACTGCAAGGTATCTGGCTGAGTTTGAAAAGAGATATCCGCAGATAGCAGAAAAATATTTCGATATAAAATGGAATAAATAAAAAATAAAAAAAATACTCAAATAAATATATCTATAAACACATCAAAAAGCCATATATTATCGGCAAAATTCACACATTTATTTAAAAAATAAATATATATAAAAATATAATAATACTCATTTATTTATATTTATTATCTTATAAAACCGAATGATTTTATAACAAAATAGCATAAATATATATTTATATATCTTTTATTATTATGAAAAATATAAATATATTTACAAAAAACAGAATAAAGGAGGATGCAAAAGATGAGTGATTTTGTAATGCAAATTGGAGCTGACCTGGATTTATCGAAAGTCCAGGAGCAGCTTAATTCGATAAAAAATCAAAAAGTAACACTTGACGTTGAAATCAAGGGGAATGACGATGCACACAATCTTGCAAAGAGTATTGAAAAAGGACTGAAGGCCACAAAAATTGATACGTCTGGGTTGAGTAAACAATTAGCGGACGCATTTAATATAACGGATAAATCAGCAATCAGTAAACTGAAATCCAAGATCAACAGCGTAATCTCAGAGCTTGGAAAGACATGGAATGGTAAGGAATTTAATTTACAAGGTGGCAAGGGTAACGCTTTTGTTTCCGGTTTGAGTGATCTTGCGAACAGTGTTTCTCAGAATGCCAACATTATTCAGGGCAAAATGGGGATTTACGACCAGTTCTACAGCTATTTCAAAGATAAGAAGATTTATGTATCAGATGATCTGAAGAAAGCTTTGTCCGGTGATGAATATAAAGAACTTCTAAACAATAATATCGGTCATATTGTCAGAGAAGCAAGTAAAGGTGTGTCTATTGACAGTATTTGGGGCGAGATGACCAGTATGTTTCCAGAGCATTTCGCTGACAATATTACAAACCAGGCAGATCAGATTAAGAGAGCTTTTGAAGTATTAGCCCAGGCACGACAAGACATGACTCAGGTTATTTCTGCGGAAAATATGACACCGGAGCAGCTTGCAGGAACAAAGGCTGATGCCTACGATCAGGTTATAGCAATGGCTAATCAGCTTCGAGAGAAGTTACAGCAGAACATCAGCACTGCTGCTGAAGGTGCTAAAAATACATTTGATCTGGATGTGGACATTAATACAGAGAAAATTGTATCTGATATCAGGAATGCAATCCAATCTGTTACTGGTTCTGAAGATGCTGTTAAGATTGATGTGAAAATCAATGATGAAGAGTTGTTATCACAAATGAGGTCTGCAATTAGTCAGTTGGTCACTGGGGACGAGCCGGTTCAAGTAGACATTCAAGTAAATAAGCAGAGTTTGGAAGCTGATCTGGAAGTAGCACTGAAAGACGTAGAGCTTCCTGTTAAATTTAAGATTGACTCAGAACAAATGGCAGCTGATATTCAGGCGGCTGTTAATCAGATTACAGACGTTGAAATCAACTTGAGGGTTAATACAGATAGTCTGCGAAGCTCTGTTGAGGGGGCTGTGAACAGTGGTGGAAGTAATGTCCCGACTGTTGATACATCCGGTATGGCTGAGCTTCAGAATATCTTGAATAATGTTAATGCCGCTGGTATGGAAGGTCAGAGTGTGTTCCAGAGCTTTGGGAGTACGTTAAAAGATGCTTTTAGCACATTTACAGCGGCTAATCTGTTGACGGACGCAATTTACAAAGTTGGTGACGCAGCGAGAGATGCGGTAAGCACAGTAAAAGAGCTTGATGATTCCATTGTGGCGTTGCAGTTGGCTACAGGAAAATCATATAATACTGTTAGTAACATGATGAAAGACTATGTAAATCTTGGAGCTGAATTAGGAACTGTAGGTACGGCAGTGGCAGAAGGTGCAGATGCTTGGTTGAGACAAGGTAAGAGCATTGAAGAAGTAAACAATCTTGTGAAGTCCTCTGTGATCTTTTCGAAAGTTGGTGATATGTCTGCGGAGGATGCAACAAAGTATTTAACTGCAAGTCTAAATGGATATCAACTGGAAGCAGAGAATGCAATGTCTGTGGTAGATAAGATCTCAAATGTTGACCTCAATGCAGCGGTAAGTTCTAGTGGACTAGCTGAAGCAATGTCTCGTGTTGCTGTTACAGCGGATCAGGCAGGAATCTCTATGGACCGTCTGTTGGGCTATGTGGCAACTATTGGTGAAGTTACACAGCAAAGTATGTCCACTGTTGGTACTGCTATGAAATCTATTCTGGCTCGTATGAATAATATTAAAGCTGGAAAATTAGAATTGGTAGATGAAGATGGAACTACTGAGAAGTTGTCTGATGTTGAGACTACACTTGCAAACGTAGGAATTAATTTGAGAAAAACTATGACGGAATATAACAGTGCTTCTGATGTATTGGACGCTCTTGCGGCAAAATGGGATACATTGAACCAGGCACAGCAGAATGCTATTGCGATTGCTTTTGGATCGACTAGAATGCAGAATCAATTCAGAGTCCTCATGGAGAACTACGACCGAGTTCAGAAGTACACTGATGTTGCAGCTAACTCGGAAGGCAGTGGTGAGCAGAAGTTTGACTTATATTTGCAAGGACTTGAAGCAAAAACCAATTCCTTAAAGGCTTCCCTGGAATCTTTATCATCTAGCGTGATCTCCCGAGATTTATACGCAGGATTCCTGGATGGTTCCAAAGCAGTTGTAGACTTTACGGAAAAAACTGGACTTCTTAAAGGAGCTTTAGCAGGACTTGGAACGGCTGGTGCTACATATGCTCTTAGTCAGTTAGTAAGTATGGCTACAAGTGCAACAAAAGAATTTTCTAATCTGTCAAATGCTCTGAAGATGGTAAAAGCAGCGGAGTCCGCAGGAACATTTGATATATCTAACATGGCAAGTCTTATAAATCTCACGAAAGGTCTTTCAGAATCACAAACTAAACTTGTATTATCTAGTACAGCGTTATCAGATGCACAGAGAGTAGCAGTGCTAATGGGGCAAGGAATGACAGAAGCACAGGCGAGTGCTGCAGTTGCTTCAATGGGATTAGCAAGTGCTGAAACGACTGCTACCGGAGCAACAGTTTCATTGAGTTCTGCGCTTTCTGGGTTAATGTCAACGTTGTTAGCAAATCCACTAATCTTGATAGCCGCAGGAGTGGCAGCAACGGTTAGTGCTTTTTCCGCATATAAAAGATCAATTGAGGAAGCTGTTGACAAAGCACAAGAAGCTGGAAATGCTTGGGAGGATAATAATACATCTCTACAGAGCAATATCGACAAAATTACAGAGTTACGTACAGCTCTTGATAATGGTACACTGACTGAAGAAGAGGCTTACCAGGCTAAATCTGATCTATTGGAAATCCAGGACTCTTTGACGGAGAGTTACGGAAACCAGGCACAGGGCATAGATCTTGTTAATGGATCATTGGATCAGCAGATTTCCAAACTGAAGGAGTTATCTACAGAAGAATCCAAACGTTTCCTTAACGAGAACAAAAAAGGCGTTGAAGAAGCTGAGAAGCAGATGGAGAAAGAACGCCATGCTTATTTAGGACAATATTCTGATAATGGCTCTGACGAGTCAAACGCTATCAATCAAGCAATCACCAAGCTCAAAAATAAATATGGTGATGATGTTTTCAATCTGCAAGAGGGCATGGAAGGAACTGGTAATTTCGAAATTGAGTTCACGGCAGACGCTTCTACTGCTAAAGATGCACTGAATGATTTTATGAATGAAATAAGATCAATTCAAGAGCAATATGGTGAAAGTGATGTGCTGACAAGTTTATCTAATTATGCTTCTGGTGGTTTGGAAGAAGCCAATGACATTTTGACAGAATATCAGGACTTATACAATCAGGCGAAACAAGCTGAGTTATTTTCCGATAAACAACAATATTCTGGTAAGACTGCTTTGGAATGGTTGAACAAATATGAAGATGCTGTAAATAAATACAATGATGCAATATCGGGTGGGAACGCAGACGAGATTGCAGATGCAAAGCAATATTATGATGATATCAACAAGAGTGTTCAGGTTCTTATGAACACAGATGCCTCTAAGTATTCCTCACAGTTCAAAGAAATTGAAGACCAATTAAACACGGCTGCCATAAAAGCTAATGAGTTCAACCAGGCTTTATCCGGTGAGGGTGAGAATGGATTCCAGAAACATTTGCAGAGCGTAGCTGAAGAGATCAAGAAGTTAAATATGGATGATGCAGATTTTAAGGCAGCTGTAGCTTCAGGTGATGTGGATTCCATTAATTATCTTGTAGAAGCTGCTAAAAATGCAGGAATCATTACTGGAAAATCTGCTAGTGAGATTCAACCTTTAATTACTGCGCTGGGAAATTTAGGCTACATTAGTAACATGTCTGCTGATGGATTGAATAATGTAGCTGATAGTGCAAACAATGTGGATATGTCTTTCTCTGATCTTGCAAAAGAGGACAGTTCGAGCCTGTTACAGGAAATCAGTGCTGTACAAGGGACTTTGGATTCTCAGTCTATTGGCGTATCAGTCAGCTATGATGATTTTAATTCTGACGCTCTGGCTGATTATAGGGATTGCCTTGAATATGTGAATGGAAGTTTAGTTCTAAATGAAGAGAATGTTAAAAAATTAACAAAAGCAAAAGTAGAGGAACAGGTAGCTACAAATAACACTGCAAAAGCACAGAAACAGCAAGAATATCTGGAAAATGCGAAACAGATTGAAGCCTTACGTCAAAAGCTATTGGATAATACAGACGCAACAGGAAAGAGCGCAGAGAGCATTCAGGAACAGATTGATGGGCTATTGGCAAGTAATGACGCAATTGTGGAGCAGTGTAGTCAGCTTGATTTGTTAAATTCTTCATTGATGGAATCTATTGGTATTTATCAACAGTGGAAAGATGCACAGAATGCTTCTGAATCTGGAGATATGTTTGACGACTCCATCAAGGCATTATCTTTAATCAATGATACACTAAATAATACAGAGTCAGATTCTTATGGAAGGATTGGGAGACAAGATTATAAAACATCTCTTGACTTGGTTATTCCAGATACAGTTGATAAATCAGATGAAGATGCAATTAATTCTTACCTGAACAGTATAGATAATCTCTTTACCCACAATGATAAAGGTGAGAAAGCTGGTCTTAATATAGAGCAGTTTTGTAAACAAGCCATGGACAAGGGATTAATGGTACTTGATGAATCAGGAGAAAACTATCAAGTTGCTGGTGGGAAAACCATGGAAGATTTTGCCGAAGGTATGAATCTCGCAATGCCTATGGTACAGTCAGCCTTTGGGGAAATGTCTGAACTGGGCGCCACGTGGGATTTTTCAGATGAAGGAATCCAAACAATGGGCGATATTGCTGTAGCTGCCACGGAAGCTTCAGAAGCATTACGTAGTGTTGCTGGAAACGAAGACCTAAAAATCAATCTTGATGTGTCTGATCTGGAAACTACGGAAGAAAAATGCTCTGCATTGGATGATACCATATCAGAGATGAACAGTGTTAAAGCAAAGGTAGGCGTGGATTCATCAGAAGTAGATCAGGCGAATACAATTATTCAGTGTTGCGTTGCTCAGAAACAACAATTAGAAGCACCAGCTGTAATGAATGTTGATGTAAGCCAGGTATCGGGCAAGATTGGAGAAGCTGTTGGATTGTTGCAAGAGTTCCAAACAGCGCAGAACACATTGCAGATGCAAGAGACACTTGGAATGGACACCTCAGAAGCCCAGGCAAATGTGGAAGCTGTAGCAGATAAGATTAAAGGGCTTGATACGAATGTAAAAGCTACATTATCTATAGATGATTCCTCTATTGATACAATCCAGGACAGTATTAACAGCAAACTCACAAATGAAGTTATGGTAAAAGCCGGTATAGATGATTCTGCTATTATTGGGTTCCAAGAAACAAAGCATGATGCAAAAGGTGAAGTTGACTGGGACAACGATACGACAAAAGTTGATGCTTACGCCGCTGCTCAAAAGAAAAGTGACGGTACGGTGTTGTGGAGTAATGATATTTCACAGGTAAAAACTCAATTTCAGGCTGTAGGACACATTAATTGGGGAAACACTTCTGCTCCTACTAATGGAGCTAATAGCGTGAATGGAACAGCTCATGCATCTGGAACTGCTAAGGCTAATGGTGACTGGGGAAATAAGCGTCCTGGAACTACTCTTGTGGGCGAATTAGGTCGTGAAATGTGCGTAAATCCTCATACCGGAAAATGGTATACAGTTGGAGATAACGGAGCCGAATTCACAGACATTCCACAAGGAGCAATTGTATTTAATCATGTGCAGACTGAGGAATTGTTAAGCAATGGATTCACAGCTTCAAGAGCAGTCGCGTTAGCGTCTGGGACAAGTCCTGATATTTCCGGTAAAGCTCTTGTATCTGGAAATGCTATGGTAACTGGTGGAATAAGTGTAAAACAAGCACAAAAATCTGTTGTATCTGGTGGTAATACGGCAAAGGCTACCAGTGCTACCAATGCAGATACCAAAGCGACCCAGAGCCATACAAAAGCTACGGAAGAATCCACAGAAGCCACAAAAAAGTCCATGAAAACATTTGACTGGGTTGCTACGAGGCTGGAAACATGTGAGAAAAAGGTCAAGAAAATATCAGATCAGATTACGGATTATATTACATCTGCATTAAAGACATCTTTGTTGAAGAAACAGATGAAAACCATGAGCAAAGAAATCTCTTCTAACACCAAAGGTGAGCTTGCTTACATGAAGAAAGCTAATTCTGTTGCTGAAAAATACACTTATTACAATAGTGATGGTGGAGAAATAAATGTATCAATTCCTAAGAAATATCAAAAATTGGTACAGTCCGGTGCTTATCGTATTGAAGATATGGACACTAGCACAGATGAGGGTAAGGCTTTAGCAGAAGCCATTTCAGAATATCAGAGCTGGTATGACAAGGCACAGGATTGTAAACAGGCTGTTATTGATCTGAGAAATGAACAACAAAAACTATTTGAGCAATGGGCTAACATGCCTACAGAGAAAGCCGAGAAAAAGATTGATCGTTTGACTACTGGTTATAACGGTATTAATGCTATATCTTCCAGATTAACAGCGGCTACAAAAGGTGGTTCTATTCAGGCTGTTCTTGCGCAGACAATGCAATCTGATCTGACAGATGCCAAGGATCAGAAGAAATCAGATAATAAAGCGTTGAAATCTGCGAAGACTGCTAATAAAAAAGCTTCCAGTGAAAAGAAAAAAGCTGATAATAAGGTTAAATCTACTGCTAAATCCTTACTGAAAACAAATCTTACTGATGAACAGAAGAAACAGGTGAAATCTGGTAAGAAGCTTGATACTACTGGTATGTCAGGTTCCCAGAAGAAAAAAGCTGACGCTTATAATAAGGCTGTGACAAACAAGAGCAAAGCGAATAAGAAAGCCACATCTGCAAAATCTAAATTATCTACGGCAAAATCTAATTATAATTCTTCTAATTCTACATATAACTCCATGAAATCAAATGTAAATGAAGCTCTAACCGCGTATGATTCCGGTGATTCATTATCATATATGAATAGCCTGGTGGACCAGCAAGTCTCTGGAAAGAAGTTAGAACAGAATGCAAGAAAAACTGCTGTTGAACAGGCGAATGCTAATTTGACTACGACTAAGAAGCAGAAGACAACAGCTAACAAAAAGCTTGCAAAGCTTCAGAAGAAATATAAGAACAGTAAGAATCTTACAGCAGCTCAGAAAAAGAAGATTGTAGCTGGCAAGGAAATTGATACAACCGGAATCACTGATGCAAAGCAGTTGAAAATTCTGACCGTTTACAATAATGCCTTAGCAGACAGTAAAAAGAAGAAAGAGAACGTAACCATTGCCACAAATGCTCTTGCAGAAGCTAATGAAAACCTTATGACAGCCGAGGTGGAATCTGCTCAGGCTACGGTAGAAGCGGTATCTACAAAATTTGATAATGCGAAGACATATTACGAAGCACTTCTAAGTTACCAAGAGCAATTGAGTAAATATCAGGAAAAGAATATAGACCTGGCAAAAGCTCACGGAGATTACGAAAAATCTTCTGACTATGATGTTAAGATAAGCAACACTCAGGCTGAGAGGGCAATTAAACAGAATGAGCTTGATGAACTGACGAAACAGCTAAATGATGGCGTTGAGGCTGGAACAATCGTGGAAAATTCACAAGAATGGCTGGACATGCAGACAAAAATCAAAGAAGCGCAAAATGCTGTGGCAGACTATGACACACAAATTGAGGAATTGAAGCAATCTCAGATTGGTGTTTATTACGAAGAACAGTTTGAAAGAGCTGCAGAAAAGGTTGACAGGTTCCGTGATAAGCTGGATGGTCTTAAATCTCTGATTTCTGATGATATGAAAATTGATAAGAACACAGGACTTCTCACAGAATCAGGTGCGTTGGCAATTACATTGGATGTTGATGATATCCAGGCTTCCACAGAAAATCTGAAAACCTATATAAAGGAAAGACAGCAGATTATCAACGATTACAACGCAGGAAAATTCGGCGAGGATGAATATAACCAGAAGCTCAAGGATGTTGATGCAGATATCAAGAGTACCACTGCAAATATTTATTCTTCCAGGAATTCCATTTTGGAGCTGGTGAAATCCCAATCTCAGGCTGAATTAGATGTGCTGAACAAGGTCATTGATAAGAGAAAAGAAGCTTTATCAGCTAAGAAAAGCTACTATGACTATGACAAAACCTTGAAGAACAAGACCAAGGACATTGAAGTGTTGGAGAGACAGATTGCAGCGTTGGAAGGCTCCACTAGTGCTGAAGACAAAGCAAGAAAAGCAAAATTGCAAGAACAGCTACAATCTGCAAAAGATGATCTGAATGACACAATTGTAGATCATGCTTATTCTATGCAGACTGATTCACTGGATAAGCTGTCTACCGATCTTAGTGAGGATCTTGATATATGGATCAACAAAATTAGTTCCAACATGGAAGAAATGACCAATGCTATTAATAGTGCCATTAGTGGTGCAGGACTTAGCACAGCAAGTACAATTAATGCTATTTCTTCTATACTAAAGCACTACGGATTATCAGATAGTGAGATTTCTCAGTCTGGATTGACTGATATTAAGGGTTATGCTTCCGGAACAGACTATGTACCTAAATCTGGAATATACAGAGTAAATGAAAAAGGAATGGAGTCTGTCTTTTCTAAACAATATGGTACTCTTACATTCTTAAACCAGGGTGACAAAGTGTTTGATGCTAACTTTACGAAAAGCTTATTGGACAATGCAACTATAGCCACCCAGAAAAACATGCCAGACTATGCTGGAATGGCAAAAGCTATAGAAAAGAATATCCAAAATATTCAGAACTTAAGTGGAAATACTTATGTAAATAATTTCTATATTGATGGTGCACAAGATACAGATTCTATTTTGAAAGAAATTGATAAACACTTGGATAAGAAAATCCAGGCACATGACAAGAAACAGGTAAGAGATTTCAGAAGTTTGCATTGAAGTGAAATGCTTCATGAGTGATTTTTGAATGATGTAATTTTTTAGAATTAAAACAAAGAGCTTTTAAGAAGAAATTACTGCAACTGGTAATGGCTTCTTGGAAGCTCTTTTTGAATATATTGAGGTAATTTTTATGGAAATAACAAATTGTGTAACACATGAAACAACAAATGCAGCAGTAATGGGACTTGGATCAAATGAACAGGAAATGTTGAATTTTGCAATCAAAAATGGTATCATCGACTTACCACATTTGCAGGATCAAGTTGAAATGATGAAGAATGCGGAAATTTTACAAAATCATCAATATAAGATTTGGCAAGGAAATAATCAAAAGTGGTATACATATTTACCGGATGGCGAAGATGGACGTAAACAGGTAAAAAGGTCTACAAAGGCAGCCATTGAAAAAGCAGTGATTCAGTATTACCGCAAAAATCCCAAAGAAGAACGCAAGATAAAAACTTTTAAAGATGCCTATGAGCATTGGCGTAGTGTTCAAGATACTCTGGTTTGTCACAATACCGTATGCAAATATAATACAGATCGCAAAAGATATTTTGACAATACTTCATTTGTAAAAAAGAATATTCAGGACATAACGGAAGAAGATATAAAGGTTTTTATCGTAAAAACGGTTAAGGAAAAAGAACTGTGCAAAAAGGCGTGTAAAACATTATTCAGTTATATTAAGAATACAATCTACAGCGCAAGAGTGAATAAAGCCATTGCTGGTGATCCTATGGAATTCTTGCAAGCAAAACAGTTCTATCAGTATTGTGTAGAAAAAGAAAAGCCTTTAGAGCAAAAGATTTTTTCTGATTTGGACTTGAACAGTCTACATGAGAGATTTGATCTCGACCATGAGAAAAAACCAGATTATATACCGACATATGCGGTACAGTTAGCTTCTTTAACAGGAATGAGAGTGGGAGAAATTGTTGCGCTCAAATGGGAAGACATTAAGGTGGATTATATCGTCATTAACAAGTCTGAAAAATACGATAGGATTACAAAAGAGTATATCATTGATAAGACTAAGAATAAGAAAGACAGAGTTTTCCCAAAGACTAAAGAGATTGAGAAGCTGTTTAACACAGTAAAGTATGTTGAACAGATAAATGGATTTTTATGCGAATGGGTCTTCGCTGATAAAGACGGTAGAATTCATGCTCCAAAAGTATCTTCTTGTATAAAAAATAAATGCAAGCAGCAAGGAATAAGGAACAGAGGAATTCATTCTTTTAGAAAAACAGTAAATTCTAAATTGAAATGTAATGGAGTTTCTACAACTGTTGCTGCTTCTTTACTTGGTCATACTGAAGAAGTAAATGAAAAATATTACACTTTTGATACGACAGACTTGAAATATAAGACAAAAATTATTGAAGAAATTGAAGTAAAATAACAAAAAGTAATCAAGGTAATCAAAATTATTTTACTATCAAACAAATAAAATGCTTGATTTTTAAGGGATTATAGGGTATAGTAAGAAAGTCATTTGGGGGCCGTGAGGTCGCAGGTTCAAATCCTGTTGCCCCGATTAGTCATTGACAAGTGACTTGAAAAATGTTAAGGTAATAACCACAAAGAACATATAAGAGAAATGCTTTGATAAGGAGTAGTACACAGGTACCGGAGCGCAGAGAGTCATCGGGTGGTGTGAGATGACGGAAGGAAACTGTAGAACTCGCCTTGGAGCAGCTGTCTGAAATTACTTCGAATGATTAGAAGAAGCGAGAGTAGACACAGCCGGATTCCACCGTTACAGGGAAAGGATATAAGGAGTAATCCCGTATCCGATAAGTGTATGGATTCTATTCATGAAATAAGAGTGGTACCGCGTAAGATGTATGTCTTCCGTCTCTTGCACCTGTATGTGTGCAGAGCTGGAGGACTTTTTTTATGTGATAGTAATTCCATTGGAATTTAATACCACATAAAGCTGCTTTATCAGACTGAGCTCTGACCCAGCAGACAAAGAATCCTTCCGTCACAGAAAAGAGAAAAATTAAATTTACAATATGGAGGAATAAAAAATGATGAATGTAAGCAAATACAAAAAACAGTATTATCTTCCACCAGAAACCTGTATGGACTGGGCAAAAAAGGACTATATTGATAAGGCACCTGCATGGTGTTCTGTAGACCTTCGTGACGGAAATCAGGCACTTGTCATCCCAATGAGCCTGGAACAGAAGGTTGAGTTTTTCAAACTTCTTGTACAGATTGGGTTTAAAGAGATTGAAGTAGGATTTCCAGCTGCTTCCGAGACAGAGTATACGTTCCTTCGTACCCTGATCGATCGCAAACTGATTCCTGAAGATGTTACGATCCAGGTACTGACACAGGCAAGGGAGCATATTATCCGTAAAACCTTTGAAGCCGTAAAAGGTGCGCCCAAAGCTATTGTTCACGTATACAATTCCACATCTGTTGCACAGCGTGAACAGGTATTCAAGAAATCCAAAGAAGAGATTTTAAAGATTGCCGTAGAAGGTGCGAAATTATTAAAAGAACTGGCTGAACAGACAGAAGGAAACTTCCAGTTTGAGTATAGTCCGGAGAGCTTTACAGGAACTGAGCCGGAATATGCCCTTGAGGTCTGCAATGCGGTTATCGATGTATGGCAGCCGACTCCGGACAACAAATGTATCATCAACCTTCCGGTAACAGTGGAGCATTCCATGCCGCATGTATATGCGAGTCAGGTTGAATATATGTGCAAACATATGCTTCGCCGTGAAAATGTAATCGTTTCCTTACATCCTCACAATGACAGAGGTTGTGGTGTGGCAGATTCTGAAATGGGAATTCTTGCCGGAGCAGACCGCATCGAGGGAACTCTTTTTGGAAACGGAGAGCGTACTGGTAATGTTGATATTGTAACACTTGGAATGAACATGTATTCCCAGGGAGTAGATCCGAAGCTTGACTTCTCCGATATGCCTCACATCTGCGAGGTGTATGAGCGTTGCACGGGAATGACAGTTGGAGAGAGAAGTCCATACAGTGGAGCACTTGTTTTTGCAGCATTTTCTGGTTCCCATCAGGATGCAATTGCCAAAGGTATGCACTGGATCGAGGAAAAAGATCCGAACCGCTGGACAGTTCCGTATCTGCCAATTGATCCCACAGATGTTGGACGTAATTATGATGCAGATGTTATCCGTATCAACAGCCAGTCTGGCAAAGGCGGCGTAGGCTACATTCTGGAAACAAAATACGGTCTGAACCTTCCGCCAAAAATGCGTGAGGCAATGGGTTACGCAGCCAAGGGTGTTTCTGATCACCTTCATAAAGAGCTTCATCCAGATGAAATCTTTGATCTGTTCAAAAAGACTTTTGAGAATGTGGGACAGCCGTACAGCATTAATGAAGTGCACTTCCAGCAGACGAGCGAGGGAATTACAACTAAGGTAATCTCCACATTTAATGGAAAAACAATTACCACAGAGGCTGTGGGAAATGGACGTCTTGACGCAGTGAGCAATGCCCTGAAGAAAGCATACGAATTGAAGTATTCTCTGGAAGTATACCAGGAACATGCGTTAGAGCGCAGCTCCAGTTCTAAGGCTATAGCATATGTTGGAATCAAGAAACCTGACGGAACTATGGCGTGGGGAGCAGGCGTAGACCCGGATATTATCCGTGCTTCCATTGATGCACTTGTAACAGCAATTAATAACCGCTGAGAGATTTGTTTAAACCTTATTTATAATAAGAAGCATATTTGATAACAAAAAGACAAACCACCGCAAATCAGTTCATAAAAAAGACTGTGCGGTGGTTTGCTGCTTTGAAAGGTAACGGCGCTTTTTGTCAGAATTCGGCGATAAAAAAGGTTTGACGAACAGAAAAAGAAAAGCTATAATAAAATCCATAAGAAGGGGAGAAATAACCATACCTAAGAATAAAAGGGGACAAATAGAAACAGGGTAAATTTATCAAAAATATTACATGATTTTTGAATGAATCATCCTATTTCTTTCTTGTTGCCTTTCTTTTTTTACCTGTTTTTAGAGAAAAAAGCTATAGAAAGCAAAAAAACTTGACATTTTGGAGTTTATTAAATATAATTTTCCTATAAATTACAGAAATGTTACAGAATAAATAATAAAAGAAATCAAAACATAACAGAAGTGCAAGGAAAGAAGAATATGAAATTAAAAAGAAGTTTACAACATGTAACAACTTGCAAGAGCGATGCCCAGAAAAAAAAGAATGGAAATGCTCTTGTACATAATTTTGTAGCTCTTAGCGCCTGCGCCACGTTGGCAATGATTTTGGCAGTTGGAACGAAGGTGGCGGAGTTTGGTCCACGGAGCCAGGTATATGCAGCTTCGGACAAAGAGAATAGATCCGCGGATGCCTGGACTGACCTTGGAAGTGTAGAGTATGATCTGCCTACCGGAATTGCCGGTATGGTAACCAGTGTTGCAGATACTCCTTCAGCAGGAACATCTGTAACAAGAATTGGAACTTCATGCGAGAGAGTCATGGTAGGCCAGCGCGTGAAGCAGATAAAAGGAAACGTGGATGAGTTGAATGTAGGGGACTCTATGGCTGATACAGTTGCGAGCCTTGATGCAGCTGCAGTATCCATGTCTGCAAATCCGAAGATCATGTCGGACGCAGATTATGATAACTTGCTTCATATAGTAGAGGCAGAGGCGGGCACAGAGGACATTAAAGGTCGTGTACTGATCGCAAATGTAATTATGAACCGCCTTTCCCATGAGGAATTTCCAGATACCATTACAGGTGTTATTCTGGATCAGAGAAATGGAATTCCTCAGTTTTCACCTGTTTACGATGGTAAGTTTTATGAAGTAACGGTAACAGATGAGACCAGGGAAGCTGTGAAACAGGCATTAGAGGGAACTGACTATTCAGAAGGAGCTCTGTTCTTTGTTCAGCGTTCTGCTGCGGACAAAAAGAACGTGTCCTGGTTTGATAAGGATTTAAAAAAATTATTTAAATATGGTGTTCACGAGTTTTACACCTACCCGGATGAAGCTAAGTCACAGAACACTGAGAATGAAACCTCAGAAGATGACACAAATGTTGTTCAGATGGTGAAAAAATAATATTTTAATAACAGTAACATTCTGTAATAAAGAGATATAAGCCGCCAGGAAATTACAATTCCAGGTGGCTTTTTCAAATTGGGTGTTGATTTAGCACGGTGAAGTATGTATAATACCTGTAAAGTTAAAATATGATAACAAAGAGAGGATGACTGTCGGAAGGTTACAGATTCCGGAATGTGTACCTCATAACAATAAGCGAAAGGCAGGAATAACAAATGCAGGTAATGTACCAGAGCACCAGAGGAAAAGGAGAACCGGTAACCGCTTCCCAGGCTATTTTAAAGGGACTTTCTGAAGATGGAGGACTGTTTGTACCAACACAGATTCCGGCACTTGATGTTTCTATGGATGAACTTTCCAGAATGACTTATCAGGAAACTGCTTATCAGGTAATGAGCCGCCTTCTTACTGACTTTACAGAAGAAGAGCTGCGCACTTGTATCAACCGAGCATATGACAAGAAGTTTGACACAGATGTGATCGCACCTCTTAAGGAAGCTGACGGGGCATATTATCTGGAACTTTTCCATGGTCCTACAATTGCATTTAAAGACATGGCACTTTCCATTTTGCCATATCTTATGACGACTGCAGCAAGAAAGAATAATGTAAAAAATGAAATCGTTATCCTGACTGCGACCTCCGGAGATACTGGAAAAGCAGCACTTGCAGGTTTTGCCGATGTTCCGGGAACCAGGATTATTGTATTCTATCCGAAACATGGCGTAAGCCCGATCCAGGAGAAGCAGATGGTAACCCAGAAAGGTGCCAATACTTACGTTGTGGGTATCACAGGTAATTTTGACGATGCCCAGACAGCTGTAAAGAAAATGTTCAATGATAAAGAACTGGCAGCAGAGCTTTCCCAGGCTGGATTCCAGTTCTCTTCTGCAAACTCCATTAACATTGGACGTCTTGTTCCCCAGATCGTTTATTATGTATATGCATATGCTGCGCTGGTGCGCCAGAACAAGATCGAAGCCGGACAGGAGATCAATATAGTAGTTCCTACAGGAAATTTTGGAAACATTCTGGCAGCATTTTATGCAAAACAGATGGGACTTCCGGTGAACAAGCTGATTTGTGCTTCTAATGAGAACAAGGTTCTGTTTGATTTCTTCTCCACAGGTACATACAATAGAAAGAGAGATTTTATCCTTACCAGTTCTCCATCTATGGATATTTTGATTTCCAGCAATCTGGAGCGCCTGATCTATCGCATTACAGGCGGAAATCCTGAGGAGTGTGCAAAACTTATGGAAAATCTTTCCAAGGGTGGTGAATACACTATTACACCTGAGATGAAAGCCCAGCTGAAGGATTTCTATGGAAACTACTGCTCCGAAGAAGAGACGAAGGAAGCTATCCGCGAAGTATATAAGACAAGTGATTATGTGATTGATACACATACTGCAGTTGCTGCTGGCGTATACAAAAAATATGTGAAAGATACCGGAGATAAGATTCCGGCAGTTATTGCTTCTACAGCAAGTCCATACAAGTTTACCAGAAGTGTTATGGATGCAATCTCCGAGGGACATGAGAATCTGGACGATTTCGGGCTTGCAGACGCACTTGAGAAGCTTTCCGGGGTGGCAGTTCCGAAGGCAGTCAACGATATCCGTACTGCACCAGTACTTCATGACCGGGTAGTAGATGCAGAAGATATGCCTGCAACTGTGAAAGAGATTCTAAAAATCAGTTAAAAATCAGTAAAAAGAATTTGTGCATTTTCTGTTGAAAAACAGTATATACTAGAGTATAATTATTTTTAGAAAATGAATCCTGGGATGTGCGAGGCCCCTTTTATTTTTGAACCTACATTGACATCAAGGGAATCCAATATCGCAGTGCGGATGTCAGACCTCTCGTTGTGGTAGGCAGAAGTCCTGTTGAGGATACCCACCTAGCGGTTAGCTAGGCGTCAAAAGAAAGGGAACGGCATTCTGGGATTTTTTAGAACAGGGAGGCAGGTAATATGGGTGTTACAGCAAAGAAATTTGGAAACTTAACCTCTGGGGAAGAGATTACTTTATACCATCTGGAGAATAAATCCGGTGCATATGCCGAAGTGATGGATTACGGTGCCATTCTTGTGAAGCTTTGCGTTCCGGACAAAGATGGGGAGCTTACAGATGTAGTGCTTGGTTATGACGATGTTCAGCAGTACGAAGTAAATGGCTGCTTCTTTGGTGCGATCATAGGAAGAAGCGGAAACCGTATCGCAGGTGCCAGATTTTCCCTTTATGGACAGGAATACCAGCTTGACAAGAATGAGAATGACAATAATCTTCACAGCGGCCCCAATGGCTTCGAGAAGAAGATTTGGACTGTTAAGAATACAGATTCTGACAAAAATGCCATTACTTTTTCCAGAATCAGCCCGGATGGCGAGAATGGATTCCCGGGAGAATTCCAGGTGTCTGTTACATATGAATTTACAGAGGACAATACCCTGCAGATTTACTATAGCGGAATCAGTGACAAGGCGACACTGGCAAATATGACCAACCATTCCTACTTCAACCTTACAGGGGAGGGAAGCGGCAAGGTTCTTGATACATATCTTACGATCCATGCCAGAGATTATAATCCGGTGGATGAGTTCTCTATTCCTACAGGCGAATATGCAGCAGTAGAGGGTACTCCTATGGATTTTAATAAGGCGAAAAAGATTGGCCAGGAAATCGAGGCAGACTTCCAGCAGCTGAAGTACACTGGCGGATATGACCACAATTATGTGACTGACAATTACGCGAAAGGCAGTCGGAGAACGGTTGCAGTTGCTTACAATGAGACCTCTGGTATTACGATGGATGTGATTTCGGATTGTCCATGTGTGCAGTTCTATGCCGGTAATTTTGTTATTGATGAGAAGGGTAAGAATGGACATGTTTACAACAAGCGTGAAGGCTTCTGCCTTGAGACACAGGTTGAACCAAATGCAGTAAATGTGGAAGCATTCCATTCACCAGTACTTGAAGCTGGTGAGAAGTATCAGTCTTTTACCGCATATAAATTTGACGTAAGAAAATAATTACAATACAGATATTTTTGTCTGGTTTTCTTCATATACTTTTGTATGAAGAAGACCAGATTTTTTTATGGATTGAATTATTTTCTGATTGTACTGCTGGGCTGGCTGCTTTTGTTTGGAAAAGCCGCAGAAATGAACAAGAGGAGTGAAGAAAGTGCCAAAAGGGAGCAGAAAGAAAAGAAAAAGGAAACTGACGAAAACAAGGTGCAACAACGAGAGCCTTCCATTCGCGTTCTGCTCACAGACTCGTCCTGGCAATCCTGTTATCACCAGTCAGTAACCATAGAACAAAAAGGAAAAGAACATACCTACACCCCGGATTCACAGGAGCTCCAGAATGATAGTCTGCTTCTGGACGGGGGAACTGATGGCATTGCGATTCCCTCTATTGAAAGAGCTCAGAATCCTCCTGTTTATTATGGAACTCTGGAAATTAAAAAGACAGCGCAGGGGCTGCTGATTATTAATGAATTGTCCCTGGAAGCTTATCTGGAAGCTGTAGTCCCAAGTGAAATGCCTGCATCCTATGAAGAACAGGCATTGATGGCCCAGGCAGTATGTGCCAGAACCTATGCAGTTTGCCAGATACAGGAAAACAGTCTGGAAAAATATGGGGTGGATGTAGATGACAGCGTGAATTATCAGGTTTACAACAATTTTGGGGCAGATAAAAGAACAAATAAAGCAGTACAGGATACAAAAGGTCAGATCCTATGCCAGAATGGAGAACCGATCACGGCTTATTATTTTTCTACATCAGCAGGCAGGACAAGCACAGATGAGATATGGGGAGCAGACAGGTCAGCAGCTTATCTGAAAAGTGTAGAATGTGATTTTGACCAGAATATGCCATGGAGCAGCTGGAGCGTGGAAATTCCCTGGGAAACTTTAGAGAAACGATCGGGAAATCTGGAAGGCAGCGGGGAATTTATAGGGCTTCAGGTTATTAAAAAGAATATCAGTGGTGCAGTTACGGGAATGGAGATTGTGACGGAAAATAAAAGTATACAGCTGGAAGGCGAATATGAAATACGGCAATTTCTTTCCCCGGCAGGGTGTTTGATTACAGAAAAAGATGGAAGTATTGTGAACGGCAGTAATCTTCTGCCAAGCGCCTATTTTGAACTGAACGTGAAATCCGGTAAGGCAGTACAGATTCAGGGGAAAGGGTATGGACACGGTGTGGGAATGAGCCAGAACGGGGCAAATGAAATGGCCAGGGAAGGCTATGGCTGGCAGGAAATCCTAAATTATTTTTTTAAGGATATTACGTTGGAAGTGGTGGGGAATAACCTGTCAAAGCGGGAAACATGACATTTTGCAAGGTATTTTTGTGAACAAAGTTCACAGAAAACCCGAGAATTAAGTTTGCGCAGCAAACGCTGCTGTTTGTGCTTGTCACAGGAAGGTTCGTCTTTTTGTGCATCGCGAAGCGTTTACTGATTATGGAGTGAACAGTAATTGTTGCTGTGAACGGAAAGAACAGTAACACCAGGAAAAAGTAGACAGAAAGCATGTTTCGTGATATGATACAAAAAATGATTACGAAAATGTAACAGGAGCAATCATATGGATAAGAAGAAAGAAAAACAGAGCGTTCTCCAGCTTCTGTTCGGTTTTATGGACAGGGCAAATGGAGACCATGTGGGAGCTTATGCGGCACAGGCAGCATATTTCCTGATTATGTCTTTTATTCCGTTTATTCTGTTTCTCACGACTATAATTCGATATACACCTTTAACATACAATATGGTCAGCGAAACCATCCGGGCATTTGTGCCCCACAATATACAGAATTTTGTGCTTACCATTGTATCAGAAGTATATGGCAGAAGCACGGCGGTAGTTCCGATTTCTGCTATCATGGCATTGTGGTCTGCAGGAAAAGCCATGCAATCCCTTACGAACGGACTGAATAGCATTTATCACGTCCATGAGACCCGTAACTGGCTGATTACCAGAATGTATGCAGTTGTTTATACATTTCTGTTCAGCATTGCAATTATTGCAAGTCTTCTGCTTCTGGTTCTTGGAAATCAGATTCAGATTATGGCAGGAAAGTACGTTCCATTCCTTGGGAGAATTATCGGAAAGATCATTGGAGCCAGGACGGCGCTTGTATTTGCCGGACTGTTTCTGATCTTTCTGATTTTGTATAAAATGCTTCCAAACCGTAAAGCTACTTTTAAAAGTCAGGTGCCGGGAGCTCTTCTGATTGCAGCAGGGTGGTCCCTGTTTTCCTATTTCTTTTCTATTTATTTTGACATGTTTCCAGGCTTCAGCAATATGTATGGAAGCCTGACTGCGTTGATCATGGTGATGCTGTGGCTGTATATCTGTATGAATCTGCTGCTGTATGGAGCAGAGATCAACGCTTATTTTGAAAAACAGTTCAGAATGGCCCAGGCATCCATGAGGGAAATGCTCAGCCGCGAGCGCGATGAGGCGGAAAAAGAGCTTAATAAAGAGAAGAAAAAATATCTGGAAAAAGAGAATGAGAGAAAGAAAAAGACTGAGATGAAAGTTTCAGCTGAGAAAAAGAAGGAAGAGCAACAGACAAATTAACCTCTTGACAGATTCACTCTGATGTGGCATAGTTATAAAAGAGAAAAAGCCAGGAAGGTGTTTTTAGGAAATTATTTTCTTTCAGAGAGAGGAAGCCACCGGCTGTAAGCTTCCTTAAGTTCAGATAGTTTCTGAGTTTCGCACCGGAGCCGCGTTTCTGAAATTTCCAGTAGGAAGCGACGTGAAGCTGCGCGTTAAGCGGCGGGAGAGCCTGTATATACAGGAATCAGGGTGGTACCGCGGAATATGCTTCGTCCCTTTTGTTGGGGACGGAGCTTTTTTATTTTCACGAGCAAGAGTCAAAGTCCACGCTTGGGTGAGAACTTGGTGACTGCCGCGAAAATGTAGGAAATACGCAAAGCGGGTTTTTCGCATTGTAAAGTCCTTGGAGCGCGAGCGCTGAACAATCCGCTTTACGAAAGAAAAAATCTGCTATGTAGATATTTTCTTACCTTCCTTCCCCCCCCCTCATCTGGCAGATTATAAAAATAAAGGAGAAATGAACCATGGATATGAAAGAAAGACTTCAGGAACTGGCTGAGAACGCCAGAGTACGGATTGAAGAATCCGAAGGCCTGGATAAATTAAATGATGTGCGTGTGGCATATCTTGGAAAAAAGGGAGAGCTTACCGCAATCTTAAAAGGAATGAAAGACGTTTCCCCGGAGGAGAGACCGAAGGTTGGCCAGCTTGTAAACGAGACCAGAGCTAAGATCGAAGGTCTTCTTGAAGAGTCCAGACAGAAACTGGAAGAAGCAGTCAGAGAAGAGAAGATGAAAGCAGAAGTAATCGATGTTACCCTACCTGCAAAGAAATCCAGAATCGGTCATCGTCATCCCAACAGCATTGCGCTGGAAGAGGTTGAGCGCATTTTTATTGGAATGGGCTATGAAGTTGTAGAAGGTCCGGAAGTTGAATATGCAGATTACAACTTTACCAAGCTGAATATTCCGGAGAATCATCCGGCAAGAGACGAGCAGGATACTTTCTTTATCAATGATTCCATACTTCTTCGTTCCCAGACATCTCCGGTTCAGGCACGTGCCATGGAAAAAGGAAAGCTGCCGATCCGTATGATCGCACCTGGAAGAGTATTCCGTTCGGATGAAGTAGATGCAACTCATTCTCCATCCTTCCATCAGATTGAGGGCCTTGTAATAGATAAAAATATTACGTTCGCAGACCTGAAAGGAACTCTTGAAGTATTTGCGAAAGAGCTTTTCGGACCAGAAACCAAAACAAAATTCAGACCACATCACTTCCCGTTTACAGAGCCAAGTGCAGAGGTTGATGTTTCCTGCTTCAAATGCGGCGGAAAAGGCTGCCGTTTCTGTAAAGGATCCGGCTGGATTGAAATCCTTGGCTGTGGAACAGTTCATCCCAATGTACTTCGCATGTGTGGAATTGATCCGGAGGAGTACACTGGTTTTGCATTCGGCGTAGGTCTTGAGCGTATTGCGCTTCTGAAATATGAGATTGATGATATGCGTCTGCTTTATGAGAACGACATCCGTTTCCTGAAGCAGTTCTGATTTCTGGGCATCGCGAAGCGTGTAACTGTGAAAGTACTGAGCAGTTACCTTTCATAATATAAATATTAGAGTGAGAAGAGGATTAAATAAATGAATACTTCATTATCTTGGATGAAAATGTATGTGCCGGATCTTGACGTAACCGCACAGGAATATACAGATGCAATGACATTGTCAGGTACAAAGGTAGAAGGCTTCACCAGGCTTGATGCTGACCTTGAAAAGATTGTAATCGGACAGATTGAGAAAATTGAGAAACATCCGGATGCAGATAAGCTGATCATCTGCCAGGTGAATATCGGATCTGAGGTGATCCAGATCGTTACGGGTGCTCCAAACGTAAAAGAGGGAGACAAGGTTCCGGTTGTTCTTGACGGAGGTCGTGTAGCAGGAGGACATGATGGAAAAATGACTCCTGGCGGAATCAGGATCAAAGCCGGAAAACTTCGCGGAGTACCGTCCAACGGCATGATGTGCTCCATCGAAGAGCTGGGAAGCAACCGGGATATGTATCCGGAAGCCCCAGAATATGGAATTTATATATTCCCGGAAAACGCAGTTGTAGGTGAAAGCGCTATTAAGGCTCTTGGACTTGATGACGTTGTATTTGAATATGAGATCACATCCAACCGTGTTGACTGTTACGGTGTTCTTGGAATTGCAAGAGAAGCAGCAGCTACTTTTGGTAAGAAATTTTACCCTCCGGAAGTTAAAGAGACAGGAAATGATGAAAAAGCTTCTGATTACGTAAAGGTAACTGTAGAGAAACCGGAGCTTTGCCCACGTTATTGTGCAAGAGTTGTAAAAAATGTTAAGATCGGACCATCTCCGAAATGGATGCAGCGCTGCCTGGCTTCCAATGGAATCCGCCCGATCAACAATCTGGTAGATATCACCAACTATGTAATGGAAGAGTTTGGACAGCCAATGCATGCTTACGATCTCGATACGATTGCAAACCATGAAATTGTTGTACGCTGTGCGGGTAAAGATGAGAAATTTGTCACACTGGATGGTCAGGAACGTATTATGGACGAGAACGTCCTGATGATCTGCGATGGTGAGAAACCAGTTGGAATCGCAGGTATTATGGGCGGCGAGAACTCCATGATCACAGATGACGTACACACAGTTCTGTTTGAGGCAGCCTGCTTTGATGGAACAAACATCAGACTTTCTTCCAAGAGAATCGGACTTCGTACAGATGCTTCCGGCAAGTTTGAGAAAGGTCTTGATCCGAATAATGCAAAGGCTGCAATCGACAGAGCCTGCCAGCTGATGGAAGAGCTTGGTGCCGGTGAGGTTGTTGGCGGTATGGTTGATATCTGCAATAAGGTCAGCAAGCCATCCCGTGTAAAATTTGAGCCAGACCGTATCAACGGTCTTCTTGGAACAAATCTTTCCAAAGAAGAGATGCTTGGCTATCTTGCAAAGATCGAACTCACCTATGATGAGGAGACAAATGAAATCGTAGCACCGACTTTCCGCCAGGATATCCACTGCATGGCAGATGTTGCAGAAGAAATTGCACGTTTCTACGGATATGACAAGATTCCTACAACTTTGCCATCCGGTGAGGCTACTACAGGAAAAATGCCATTCAAGCTTCGCATTGAAAATATCGCAAGAGATATTGCAGAGTACTGCGGATTCTCAGAAGGTATGACTTACTCATTTGAGAGCCCGAAGGTATTTGACAAACTGAGAATTCCAGAAGATAATGTACTTCGTCAGGTGATCACCATCAGCAATCCTCTTGGTGAGGACTACAGCATTATGCGTACCAGTACACTGAATGGAATGCTTTCTTCTCTGGCAACTAACTATAACAGAAGAAACAAAGACGTTCGTCTTTATGAGCTTGGAAATGTATATCTTCCGAAGGCACTTCCACTTACCGAGCTTCCAGATGAAAGAACCATGTTTACACTTGGAATGTACGGAACCGGTGATTTCTTTGACATGAAGGGCGTTTGTGAGGAGTTCTTCGAAAAAATCGGTATGAAGAAGAAAATGGAGTATGATCCGGCAAGCGGAAAACCATTTCTTCATCCTGGAAGACAGGCCGATATGGTATACGAGGGAACCGTTGTAGGTTACCTTGGAGAGGTTCATCCGCTGGTTGCAGATAATTATGGAATTGGGGAGCGCGCATATATCGCAATGATCGATATCAAGAGCGTTCTTGAATTTGCAAATTTTGACCGCAAGTTTACCGGAATTGCAAAATATCCGGCAGTAACCCGTGACATCAGTATGCTGGTTCCGAAACAGGTGCTTGCAGGTCAGATCGAGGACATTCTTGCTCAGAGAGGCGGAAAGATCCTGGAGAGCTATCAGCTGTTTGATATCTACGAAGGAAGCCAGATCAAGGGTGGCTACAAGTCTATGGCTTATGCGCTTGTATTCCGTGATCACGATAAGACCCTGGAAGAAAGCGAGATTTCTGCGGCAATGAAGAAAATTTTAAATGGTCTGGAAGGCCTTGGAATCGAGTTGAGAAGCTGATGCTTTTATATATTGTAAGACACGGTCTGACGCCCTGGAACCACCTTCATAAGGCTCAGGGTTCAGCAGACATTCCTCTTGCTCAGGAGGGAATTGATCTTGCCAGAAGAACGGGCGAGGCTCTGATGGATGTAAAGTTTGATATCTGTTTTACAAGTCCTCTTACCCGTGCGAGACAGACTGCCCGGTTAGTTCTGGGTGGCCGTGATATTCCTGTGATACCGGATAAAAGGATTCAGGAAATTAATTTCGGGGTTCTGGAAGGACACATTATGAGAACTGGAAATACTATGGAGTCCAACTGCGAAGAATTTGATCTGTTTTTTAAGGATCCTCTGAAATTTCCGCGTCCGGAAAATGGAGAGAATATTCAGGATGTCCTGGATCGTACCAGAGAATTCTGGCTTGAAAAAACCTCAGATCCGTCTCTGGCAGACAAAACGATTTTGGTGTCTTCCCATGGATGTGCAGTGCGGGCTCTTCTCCAGAACCTGTACAAGGATCCTGAACATTTCTGGCATGGATGTGTGCCGCCTAACTGCAGCATTAACCTGGTAGAAGTGAAGGATGGTAAGGCCAGATTCCTGGAGGAAGATAAGGTTTACGCCTGAAAATATGAAATATGATATAATACCCCTGGCTGTATGAAAAAGGTGTGAAACGATTACTGTGAAGGTCGTGAGCAGTAACAGGTAACATTTTTCATTAGGCAAGGGGTATGTTTTTTCTTGTTATTATTAGAAAATTGTGATATTATGATAAAAAATGTACCATTATTAATGGAAAATTCACAAAATGCACCAATTTATTACGATGGAAGCCTTGGGCGTGCAGATTGCGGGAATGATTTTTTAAACAGCTCTGCAGATGCTATAAGCGCAGAGTAGTTGGCATTCATATATGGTGATGCCGTCGACAGACGGCATATCTATTTTGTGAAAATACAAATGGGGAGGCAGACAATGAAGAAAAAAATCACACATTCTGTATTGTTTGTTGCGGTTCTTGCAGGAACCACTGCTTTGACTTTATTTGCCGGCAGGGGGAACTTATCATCTACGATCTACAATTTCGTATTTCTGGCGGTGATCGCAGTCCTGTATCTGATCGCAATGTTTGGTGGAATGTTCCGTATGAATAATCTGAGTACGGCATTTCACAGAGCAGTAGAGGAGCTGAACAGTATGTTCAAGACTCCTGGGAAGACAGATCCCAGGAATCTTACATATTTAGGCGAGCTCTTCGATGACAAATATCTGGATCAGAAGATGGACAGCTTTACAGACAGCATTAACAATAGTAAAGAAGGTCTTGGGGATATTGAGGAATTCATTAATGAAGATGAGCTGGATATCCATGTTCATAAGAAGCTTCTGGAAATGGTTCCGGATATCTTTACCAGTCTTGGTATTTTAGGTACTTTCCTTGGTCTTGTCTGGGGTCTTCGGGATTTTCAGCCTACTGATTACAGTGCCATGACTTCTTCTGTAGAAGCGCTGGTGGAAGGTATTAAAGTAGCATTCCTTACCTCTATTTATGGTATCTCTTTTTCCATTATTTATACCTTTGGGATGAAGGGAGAGTATTCATCCATGACAGAGGAGCTTCAGGGATTCCTTGAAAAGTTTCATTCTTATGTAATGCCTACAGCGGAGAATGAGTCCAGAAATCTGCTGCTTGCAAGCCAGAAGCTGCAGACAAGCGCCATGAAACAGATGGCAGAGCAGTTTTCCGTTCAGATGGCAGACAGCTTTGAGAAGGTTATCACACCTACCTTCCAGAAGATGAATGATTCTCTGGATATGCTGGTTTCTTCTGTAACCAGATGTCAGGAGGATGCTATTCGTGAAATATCGGACGAATTTTTAAAACAGATGAACAATTCTTTCCATATGCAGTTCCGTGATTTCAACGTGGCACTGGATCAGCTGAAAAAGGCACAGAAAGAGAATACAGCTTATACTTCTGCCATGTACCAGACTATGAGCCAGAAGCTTTCTGAGACCTATGACAAGCAGGACAAAGCCATTACAGATATGGTAAGGGAGATGGGAGGTATGCAGACCCGCTACATGTCTACTGCCAATCGTATCCTTTCTGAGAATCAGGAGATCCAGAAGATGCAGCAGCAGGATTATCAGCATATTGTGGATTATCTGAAGGATGCCGAGAAATCTGCAGCTAAGTTCTGGGTTGCCTGCAACCAGGCAATGCAGAAATATGTTGAAACAGCAGCTTCTTCTATTGAGAGAGTAGGGGCTACAGGTCAGGCAAGTGCAGATCTGATCCAGGCAAACAGCAAGATGGCAGAGCAGTTTACGGCCCAGATGGAGGATTTTGCCCAGTATCAGAGACTTTCCTATAAAACAATGGAACAGGTCCGCAAGCTCCTCAGTGAGGTGACTGCAGCGAATACCAGAGATGTATCTCTGATCGCAAGCGGAAGAAATGATTCTGTAGAGAAGCTGGGCAATCTGATTGCTCAGCAGAATGAGGGACAGCAGGCTCTTCTTGAGGAAATCAACAAGAACATGAAAGAGCTTTCCAAGGCGGCACAGAAAGGAAAATTTGGCTTATTCAGATAAGAGGAGATAGACATGCGCAAAAAAAGAAAATCAGGGGATGGAGGCTTTAATATATGGCGCTCTTATTCCGATGTTATGGCCGGCGTTCTGCTTCTTTTCATACTGATCATGTCATTGACGCTTTTCCAGGCTCAGAAGAGCTACGACGAGAGTATTCAGGAGAGAGATGAGAAGCTGGCTCTGCAGGCAGAGTATACGGCTGATCTTCTTGCCAAGCAGAATACCATTGAAGAACAGGAAGGAACTATTAAGACCAAAGATGAGAAGCTGACTGCACTGGCACAGACTCTGGCAGAGCAGGAAGCCAAGTTAAAAGAGCAGCAGGCTCTTCTGAATCAGCAGCAGACGGATCTGGATGAGAAGACCACGCAGCTTAGTGAGCAGCAGACAAAGATCGATAATATTATTGGTGTCAAGGCCGAAGTTGTGGAAGCACTTCAAAAAGAATTCCAGAAAAATAATATCAATGTAAATCTGGATTCCAAGACTGGTGCATTGACACTGGATGCCAGTGTATTGTTTGACGTTGATGAGTCGGAGCTTACAGATGCTGGTAAGGAAGCACTCCGAAACGTACTTCCGATTTACTGTAAGGTGTTGATGGAGGATACTTATAAGAATTATCTTGCTGAGATCATTATTGACGGTTATACAGATACAGATGGTGATTATGCGTATAATCTGGAGCTTTCCCAGCAACGTTCACTTGCAGTGGCACAGTATCTTCTTGATATTCAGGGGGAGTTTCTGACTGAGGATCAGAGCCTGGATCTGCAGGATTACCTGACTGTAAACGGACATTCCATGGCGAATCCGATTCTGGATGCAGATGGAAATGTAGATAAAGAGGCTTCCCGTCGTGTTGAGGTCAAATTCAGACTGAAGGATGACGAGATGATCGAAGAACTGAGTAAGATCATGGCGGGAAGTGAAGAGAGTGCAGCAGATACTGCCACAGAGGCAGGCGCAGATGCAGCAGCTAATTAGTTACATATAATTTTCAAAAGCAAAAGAGTATTTCAAATTCTTAGATCAGAGAAAATGAAATACTCTTTTTGTGTTTACATTTGAAACTCTTTTAGCTGTTTGCGTGGGAAAAAAACAGCTGAAAAAATATGAACAGTTACTATGAATTGCAGGAGGTAGAGACTTCTATAGAAAATTAGTTGCAATTTATCTGTTTCAAGTATAAAATGAGAAACAGAGTGAGTTTATATCATGTTTTACAAAAGAAAAAGTACTGCTGTAGCATTCGCAGCAGCCACAGATAAAAGGAGAGAGTGAAATGTCAACAAAAATCGGACGTAATGATCCATGCTGGTGCGGCAGTGGAAAGAAATATAAAAAATGCCATGAGGCTTTTGATGCGAAAGTAGAAATCCTGCGTCAGAAAGGATATCCGGTTCTGGATCATAAACTGATCAAGACTCCAGAGCAGATTGAGAAGATTAAAGAGAGCTGTCGAATCAATGTTGCAGTACTTGATTATGTGGCAGAGCATATTAAAGCTGGTGTATCAACAGAAGAAATCGATCATTGGGTACATGAGGAAACTGTGCGTCATGGAGGAATCCCGGCACCGTTGAATTATGAAGGGTTTCCAAAGAGCGTGTGTACTTCTGTGAATGAGGTGGTATGCCACGGAATTCCATCTGAGGATGAGATCCTGAAGGACGGTGATATAGTGAACGTAGACGTTTCTACAATTTACAATGGCTATTTTTCTGACTCATCCCGTATGTTCTGTATTGGAAATGTAAGTCCTGAGAAAGAAAAACTGGTCCGCGTAACCAAAGAATGTGTGGAAATCGGTATTTCCAAGGTAAAACCATGGGAACCTATTGGAAATATGGGTCACGCTGTTCATATGCATGCACTTGAAAATGGCTACACAATTGTAAAAGAAATCGGCGGACATGGCGTTGGCCTGGAATTCCATGAGGATCCCTGGGTAAGCTATACTTCCGAAGAGAACAGCGGCGTGATCATGGAGCCGGGAATGATGTTTACCATTGAGCCTATGGTAAATATGGGAAGCGATGAAGTATATACAGATGAGGAAGATGACTGGACAGTACGCACTGAGGACGGTATGCCTTCTGCCCAGTGGGAAGTAACCGTACTGGTAACAGAGGATGGCTGCGAGGTTATCTGTTGGTAATGGTTTTGGAAGGTTGTCTTTGAAAAAAATTTGTGACTTGTTTTATGGGCTTTTTATAAAAATAATGGTGTCAAGCGTTTTTGAAAATGTCCTAAAATAATTGAAGTATTAGCCCCGGCTT
>ERZ827101.651-NODE-651-length-53498-cov-70.013996_pt1 | contig 53498 bp, 47 predicted proteins | sample MGYA00519869_ERZ827101 | MGnify/ENA primary metagenome ERZ827101 (study PRJEB31778, sample SAMEA3449256) | human gut metagenome | biome: human gut; feature: human-associated habitat; material: faeces | place: United Kingdom | collected 2010/2012 ...
GGCATGATAAAAGGCGGCCTTTACCAGCCGCCTGCGTGCATATCGTGATTGACCAATGAAGTGTAGTGGTTATTCATGGTGGTAGGCGCATTGAACAGCACTGCAAGCAGGTACTGCTTCATGTTGCGTACCTGGGTGGTGTTCTTTTGCAGACAGTCCATGACAAACTCGATATGGGAGCTGTCCAGCTTCAAAAAGCGAGAACGCACGATCTCATGAGGGAAGTCCGCCCCGGAGATCCGGGTGGTCTTTCGTTTGGCACAGACCGTTTCTACCAACAGCTCTACAATCTCGTTCAGGTCATCCCGGTAGAGAGGATAACGCCGCTTCAGACAGTCATACTCGATATTCTCCAAAATCAACTCCCGATAATTTTCTATCTCTGTGACAGACATCGCATCCCTTCCTTTCCGTTCCGGCGGTCCTGCCGCCGCTGTTTCCCGGAAGGGAATGGAATCGGTACTTGATCCATAAGTAATTGATTTTTCTGTATTTGATTTCTCTATATTTAATTCTGCGGGCTTTTCCGTATCCGGGTTTACCATATCCGGATTTTCCGTATCTGGTGAAGCCGTATCCGGCTGAGACAGATCCGGCTGGGGCTGTTCATAGATGACATACTCGGTATCTGTGATCCGCCCACTTTTATCGCGTCTCTGATGGCGCACGATATATCCGGCTCCTTCCAGTTCACGCAGGGCAGCACCGATGGCATCTACGCCCTCCTTACAGATCTTTGCAAGGCCACGGGTGGTGTAATTCCAGTCCTCCGGCAAAGACAGCATCATGGATAACAGCCCTTTGGCTTTTAACGACAAGTTTGCATTTCGTAAATGATGATTGCTCATCACGGTATAATCACGGGTCCGTTCAATGCGAAAAACGGCCATCGACCTCACTCCTTCCGAATTTTGGGTACAAAAAAACCGCAATCCTCATTTCAAAGAATTGCGGTGTTCAACGCTTTTCAAATTTTCTCGCATAAAACCAAAACAGCGGCCTTTGGGGACGCGCCCCTGTAAATGGTTCCTCCTGGGCGAAAGGAAGTGTTTGCATCACGCGGTCAATATCCGTTGAATCCATGTCATGCTGGGATCTGCAATCTTCTCGGATTGCTTCCTGAATTTCCTTTACCGTACACATAGTCATTCCTTTCCTTTCGTTGTATGGGTTTATGAGCGGCGGCGTTTTCCCGGTTTGAAATCGAGAATATGTCCCTCAATCACACGAGCGTAACGCTTGATCTTGATCTCCCGGCGCTGCTGACTTTGCAGGGCGACCTGATACCCGTCCTCAGTCAAAAACAGCCGCATTTCATCTCCGGGGCTGCCGCAGGCACAGGAACGCAGGACAGAAAACTCGATCATCCAGCGGGTGCTATCCCAAAACCTCTCTACGGCAAGAATGTTGTGTCCTTTCAGCTCACGGGCTGAAATATCCCTCATAGGCGGCTCCTTTCATCGTTCCTGGTCTCTCTGACGCTTTTTCTGCCATGCCTCCAGCAGCTTGATGATGGTTTCCTGCATTCGCTGGGGCGTATAACTTTTAGGGAAATACTTCCGCAAAGTGTCAGAGGTAAATGTCACTCGGTCCAGATCACTTTTCTTTTCCTCACCCATGATGACACGCATCATATCGAGGGTCAGATGCCCCTCCTGACTGTATTTCTTGAGCCGCTGGGCTTGTGAAAGAGAAGGGGTAGCCTGTTCGCTGTCCATCGCGTCCAGCAGGTCTACCTGTTCTTCCTTTTTGAGAAAGGACAGCTCATAGGCTGGGTTCAAGGCAATCTTCTTTTCATCCACCATATCCATCAATTCGGGAATCAGCTCTGTCAGACGGATATAGCGCTGAACTTGATTTCTGCTCGAACCAGCCTGCTGAGCCAATATTTCATCGGCTCTCAACTTCGTCCCAACTTGGGACGAAGTTAAATCAACTCGCTCTCCCTGATGTTTCATAGCCTCCAGCTTCATTTTGTAGGCAAAGGCTCTTTCGCTGGGAAGCAGGCTTTCTCGCTGTAAGTTGCTGTCAACCATAATGATCGTAGCGGCATCATCATCCAAATCCCGAACAATGACCGGCATGGTCTCCTTTTCTGCCAGTTCACTGGCTCTGTGCCGCCTGTGTCCGGCTACCAGCTCATAGCCGCCCTCCGGGTCCGGTCGGGCAATCGCCGGGACCAGAACACCATACTGCTTGATACTGTCGGCGGTCTCCATCATGGCTTCGTCATCCTTGACTTTGAATGGATGGTTCCTAAAGGGATGCAGTTCAGACAACGGAATTTCCTGAATCTTTTCCAGCTTTGCATCCTGGCGGCCTTCTTCGGTGGAAAACAGATCATCTACCGAGGCCAGCTCTATTTTTTTCGCGCTGCTTTTCAAGTTTCAACACCTCCTTCGTCAGATTTTTGTAGCCCTCTGCCACCTTGCCACTGGGATCATGGGCAAAAATGCTTTTCCCCTCGGCGCTGATTTCCTTAGCCCGAACAGAATGGGGGATCTCTGTGCCGAATACTTTGATCTTACTGCCATAGGTCTCCCGCAGGAGCGCGGAGATCTCTTTGGCAAAGTTGGTTCGGCTGTCCACCATCGTCAGCAGGATACCGTCTATCTGGAGCTTGGGGTTGATCTGCCGCTTTACCTTGTTTACCGTGGAGAGAAGCTGTTCCAGCCCTTTGGCGGGCAGATACTCTGCCTGAACGGGAATGATGATCCTGTTTGCAGCGGCCAGCGCATTGACCGTAAGCATACCCAGAGAGGGCTGGCAGTCGATGAGGATATGGGAGTATTGCCCCTTCAGCGTGTCCAGATATTGCCGTAAGATGGTCTCACGGCTCATGGCATTTACCAGGGATACTTCCATACCAGATAGCTGGATGTCCGCAGGCATCAGATCTACACCCTCTGGGTGGTGCAGGATACCCTCGCCGGGACGAAGTGGCTCGTCCATCAAGATACGCCCCATAGCGTCCGACAGCGTAAAGGGCAGCTTGTCCGGCTGGGGATTGCCCAAGCTGATTGTCAGACTTCCTTGTGGGTCTCCGTCGATCAGCAGCACTTTCTTTCCGGCCTGTGCCAGTCCCACACCTAAGTTCGCGCAGGTCGTTGTCTTGCCCACACCGCCTTTCTGGTTGGCGATGGCGATGATTTGTGTGTTCAAATAAACCTCCTCCTTCTACAAAAAATATCCCTATTTCGAAAAATAGGGATGAAAAAAGCCGCTTACTCAAATAAATGAATAAACGGCTATGTAAGAAATATTCGATTGTAAGTAAAGTTTTATATCACTGCAAAATAACGAAGTGCATCTTTGATTGCTTCTACCTTTTCTGGTGTCGGATGTTTCTTCGGCTGTTTCAGTTCTTCTACTGCATTAGGAGCATCATACATCGGCAAGCCTAAATCCCTTTTTACCTCCGCAATATATGCGGTATGTACTTTGAAGCCGTATTTCGCTTCTATGTACTCCTTAATCATTTTGTAGGTCACTTTTTCTTTGGGCTTGTACGCTTCGGCTCTTTTAGCAATACTATCTACCGGAATCTTGCCCTCGCCCTCTCCAAACTCCACATCAATGTGGATATAACTGTCGGCTTTTTTGTGGGACAAAAGAACTACCGTCTCCACATGGTAAGTATTCGGAAACATATCCACGCAGCATATCTTCTCCACCCTATACCCTCTGGCCATAAATATCTGCAAATCCCTTGCCAGGCTTGTTGGTTTACATGAAATATAAACCATATTCTCAACACCATACTCTATGATTTTCCCGATAGCCTTCGGATGGATACCGTCTCGTGGTGGATCAAGAATTATATAATCCGGTTTTTCCTCTATCTCATCAAGCACCTTGAGTACATCACCTGCTATAAATTTACAGTTATCAAGACCATTAAGAGCTGCATTTTCCTTTGCTGCGCAAACTGCCTCCTCGACTATTTCGACTCCTACTACTTCCTTACACACCGGTGCCATAAGCTGCGCGATGGTGCCGGTTCCGCTGTAGAGGTCGTAGACTGTTTTACCGTTTAGCGAATCCTTGTCATCTCCCAGGATAAACTCTCTCGCTGTCTCATAGAGCACCTCCGCTCCTAGTGAGTTGGTCTGGAAAAATGAGAATGGTGTGATTTTGAATTTCAGACCTAAGAGCTCCTCGTAGAAATATGAATCTCCGTAGAGCACCTCTGTGCCCTCGTTTTTGACCACATCTGCCACGCTGTCATTTTTTGTGTGTAAAACGCCCTTAAATATGCCGTCATAGTGCCTGGTCAAAAGCGCATATCTAAAGCCTGCGAGCAGCTCCTCCTCGTTGAAGCCCTCTGTCTGTGTGGTGGTGACAAGGTCTACTATGATTTCACCGGTTTTTGTTGCCTTTCTGACAAGCAGATGCCGCAGATAGCCCTTGTGTGTTGCTCTGTGGAAATATGGGATATTGTTTTTTGAAAAATAATCAAGTGTTGCCTTTAATATTGTCTTGAAATCCTCATCCACTATCTGACAGTCCGATACTGTCACAAGGTCATAAAAGCTTCCTCTTTTGTGCATGCCAAGCGCAAGAGGGCCATCCTTGTACTCATCACCGAAGGAAAATTCCATCTTGTTTCTGTATTCACTCTTTTTCGGACTTCCATGTATCCCTATAAACTCATATCCTGACTCTTCCTCAGTGCCGATGGCATCCGAAATGAGCTTTTTCACCTGGGTAAGTTTCATATCAAGCTGCTTTTCGTAAGGCACTGTCTGATATGTACAGCCCCCGCACATTCCAAAGTGAGGGCATGGCTCTTCTGTCTCCAGAGGCGATTTCTCAATTACCTCCATGAGTCTGCCCTCTGCCCTTTGATGCTTTACTTTATTTACAACAAATTCCACCTTCTGTCCCGGAATTGTATTTTTCACAATTACTCTGTCGCCGTCATCTGTAACAGCTATTCCCTTGTTTGGGAAGTCTACTCTTTCTACGGTTCCTGTTCCTCTAAATCCTTTTTTCATGTAATTCTTATCTCTCTTTATACTTTATTATTTCTTTGTATGCCTGACTGCAAATGCCTTGCTTCACACATAAAGAAAAATGAGGACTACATATGTAGCCCCCATTATCTAAAAACGATTATTTCTCTTCTTTAGTCTTTGGTGCCTCTTTTTCCTCTTCAGCATCATCATCGTCTTCATCCTCGAAGAAATCATCATCGAATTCATCATCATACTCATCATCGAAATCATCTAAATAATCCGGTGTGAAAAATCTGTAGATACCATATGCCGCTGCTGCAACAGCAACTAATACACCAATGATGGCAAATATGATAACAGCCTTGGAAGGCTTCTTGTCTTCCTCTTCTTTTTTGAGAAGGTCATTAAGCTTTGCCATGCTGAGCTTCTCTGCAAGCTTGTTGTCCTTTAATAATTCTTCAACTTTACTCATAATTCAATCCGCTCCTTTTCCAAAAGTAATTGTCAAATGCTATTTGTTAAATCCATTATAGCATATTATATCCAATTTTCCTATAAAAATTACAATAATTTTAGTCAATTTTTTTCAATTTGGCAAATGAAGCAAACATCTTTTTGGTACCGGCCTTGTCAAAGTCCACAGTGACCTCATAATCCCTGCCGCCTTCTACGATTGCCATGACCTCTCCCGCGCCAAACTTGATGTGCGATACCCTGTCTCCTACCTTATATGAAAGACCTCCGGTGGTATTAGCACTGGCAAAAGACTTCTGGTTGCTCACAGGTGTATAGACAGGTGTCCTTGTACGCTGTGTATTAAAGGTTGTCGCATACTCTGTGCCGTATGTAGGTGTCTTTTTGAAGGCCTCCTTAGCCTTTCTGTAGGTGCTCTGCGAATTTCTTTCAAGGTCATCATCACGGCGCTTTGGCTCATAGACCTCACCTGACATAAGCTCACGCGGAATCTCCTTCACAAATCGCGATACCTTGTTGAACTGTGTCTCTCCACGCACCATGCGCATACGCGCCGATGTGATGGTCAGATGCTCCTTGGCTCTCGTGATACCAACATAAGCAAGACGCCTTTCCTCCTCTATCTCGCTTGTCGCATCATCACTCGTGATTGACATATAGCTTGGGAAAAGACCATCCTCCATGCCCGCCAGATACACATTCGGAAACTCAAGTCCCTTAGCACTGTGCAGAGTCATAAGAACCACATAGTCGCTGTTTTCGTCAAGACCGTCTATATCGGCTACAAGCGCTACCTCCTCCAAAAAGCCACTGAGAGTAGGATTCTCCTCCCCCTGCTCGTAATCAACAGCCTTGTTTATAAGCTCATCAATATTCTCAATACGCTGCTCTGCTTCATCCGTGCCCTCAGCCTTCAGCTCATCGACATAGCCGGTCTCATCGATTATTGCCTGTATGAGCTGCGAAACCGAATCCATCTCGGCTCTCGCACGAAGTGACTGTATAAACATCACAAAAGGCTTTATCTTGCCTGCTGACCTCGCCATGCCCGGCACCTCATCGACATAGCGCAGTGCCGTATAGAAATCTATTCCCTTCTCAATGGCATAGTCTGTCACCTTATTGATGCTTGTAGCTCCGATGCCGCGCTTTGGCACATTTATTATTCGCTTTACCGCAAGGTCATCATGGCCATTGTCAATAGTCTTTAAATATGCAAGGATATCCTTTATCTCTTTTCTGGCATAGAAATTCACGCCGCCGACAATCTTGTATGGTATGTTGGCTGCAATAAATTTCTCCTCGAAGAGACGCGACTGTGCGTTGGTTCGGTAAAGCACAGCACAGTCCTTATAGCGCGCCTCACCCTTTCTCACGAGTCTCGCTATCGAACGCGCCACATAATCCGCTTCCTCGAAGCCACTCTCAAGCTGTTCAAAGGTAATCCTGTCTCCGGCTCCGTTGTCAGTCCAAAGGCGCTTGTCCTTTCTACCCACGTTGTTGGAAATGACGCTGTTGGCGGCATCTAGGATATTCTGGGTAGACCTGTAATTCTGCTCAAGCTTTATGACCTTTGCATCTTCAAAATGCTTCTCAAAGTTTAAGATATTGTAGATATTGGCACCTCTGAACTTGTAAATGGACTGATCATCATCACCCACCACACACAGATTCTTATACTTCATGGCAAGAAGCCTGATAAGCTCAAACTGCACGGTGTTTGTGTCCTGATACTCATCCACCATGATATACCTGAAGCGCTCCTGATAGTAATCCAGCACCTCTTTATCCAGCTTAAAAAGCTCTACTGTCTTCACAAGCAAATCATCAAAATCGAGTGCGTTATTCTGCTTTAGGGCATTCTGATACTCCTTGTATACAAGTGCCTGCTTGCGCTTCACGAAGTCACCTGTGAAGCGGTTTTCAAACTCTATCGGATCAATCATCTCATCCTTTGCAGATGAAATGACATTTAAAAACATCTTTTCCTTATACATCTTGGTATCTATCTCAAGACGCTTGCAGATGTCCTTCATCAGAGCCTTCTGGTCGTCAGCATCATATATGGTAAAATTCGTGTCATATCCCAGCCTGTCAATATACCTGCGCAGTATACGCACACATGTCGAATGGAATGTAGAAACCCATATGCTTTCCGAACCATAGCCCACCATATCATCAATTCGCTCACGCATCTCTCCCGCAGCCTTGTTTGTAAAGGTGATTGCCATGATATTGTAAGGATTGACGCCACACTCATCTATCAGGTAAGCAGTCCTGTATGTAAGAACCCTGGTCTTGCCACTGCCTGCCCCCGCTAAAATAAGAAGCGGTCCCTCTGTGGTCAAAACGGCCTCCCTTTGCTGTTCATTCAACATATCTAAGTTCATCTGTTTTCCTCTCAATTCTCCAGTCTTTTACAGGCACACAAACCATAAATACAAAAATAATTTATTTACAGCATACCACAAACATATGTTTTGCACAACCCAATATGAGAAAATTCAAAAAAAACTTGTCATATAGTTTTCAATACTATATAATAAAAGCCTGAGGTGATGATATGGAGAATGACGTTAAAGAATTTTTATCAGAATTATTAAAGCAGCTTAAATCAATAGATTACATAAAGCCGGAGGATATACCAAATATTGATTTGTACATGGATCAGGTCACAACCTTCATGGACGAGCAGCTCGCTGCATCAAAGCGCTATGAAAGCGACAAAATCCTTACCAAGACAATGATAAACAACTATGCCAAAAACAATCTGCTCCCTTCTCCGGACAAGAAAAAGTATTCTAAGGAGCATGTGCTCACACTGCTTTTTATATATTATTTCAAAAATATATTGAGCATCAACGATATACGCTCGATTCTTAATCCGCTTACCGAGAAGTATTTCGGCAATGATGACGGATTTACGATGCAGGATGTCTATACTGAGGTTTTCAGCTTAGAGGCGGAGGAATCGCAGAAGCTCTTAAAGGATCTCGGCAAAAAATACAAGATTGCCGGTGAGACATTTGAGGATTTTCCTGATGAGGATCAGAAATTTCTTCACACATTCAGCTTTATCTGCATGCTGAGCTTTGATGTCTACATCAAGAAAATGCTGATTGAGCGCATGATTGACAATCTAAATGAAGAAAAAGAGGCTTCTTCCTATGAAAATACACATTCAGGAAAGGAAAGTAAAAAAACAGGCTCAAATTAATGAGCCTGTTTTTCTTTCCCCCTATGATAAACTAATCCTCTTTGTCAGAGCCATCCTCCATACGTGAAAAAACCATATCATATCCATCGTTGCCGTAGTTTAATGATCTGTTCACACGGCTGATTGTGGCTGTGGAAGCCCCGGTCTTTTCTGCTATATCAAGATATGTCTTCTGCTCTCTAAGCATCTTTGCCACTTCAAATCTCTGTGATAGAGAAAAAAGCTCATTTACAGTACAAACATCCTCAAAAAATGTATAACACTCTGCTCTATCCTTGAGACACAAAATAGCATCAAACAAATGGTCTACTGCTTCTGTTTTAAGATTCTTGCTCATCGTGTTCTCCTTTTTCATGCGATTTATTTACATTTAATTTTAACATATTAAAGTTTTAAAGTAAACAGCTTTCTTGCAATTAAATTATGATATGTTATACTAATGTTACTATCGCCTAATAAATCAGAATGGAGTAAATTGAAAATGAAAAAAGTAGGATATTTCTTTTACACATTTGTCCCACTGCTTGCAGTTGAGGCAATTCAGACTATCGCCTTATTCTTTATGATGGGCATGGGAGTGTTTGGACAGGGTTTTGTCGGAAAACTTGCTTTTCCGTCTGCAAACGTATCGGACCGCCTTGAAAAGACATTTACCTCTGTAAATTTTAACATGATGATTATGGTCATCTATGCACTCATTACCATTGCGATTTTTGGCATGTGGTACTATGCCAGATACGAAGGTAATTTTCTTCCATCCCCTAAGAAAACCTTCAATCCCATGATGCTAGTGGCAATCGTCATACTCGTGCCGGGTACACAGTTTGCTGCCAATTTCATCGCTAACTTAACCGGCTACATCCGTCCCGACTGGCTGCAACAGTACAATAAGCTTTTTGAGACATCAGGCATCACAGATACCACCTTTGTGACAGTACTTTATTCTGTAATACTGGCGCCAATCTGTGAGGAGCTTATATTCCGCGGTGTAACCATGCGCTGTGCCAGAAAGGCTTTGCCATTTGCTCTTGCCAATCTGATGCAGGCTGCACTTTTCGGACTGTTCCATCTCAACTGGATTCAGGGCATATATGCCTTTGCACTTGGCATAGTGCTCGGATATGTGTGCGAACGCGGTGGCTCTATTTACTACTCTATGGGGCTTCATCTGCTTTTCAACCTTTGGGGCACACTTTCAGGATTTTTCCCTGATCCCGGTAATAGTGTAGTGGTCTTTGTGGTTGTGATTGCTGTTACAATTGTTTCACTGGTGGCCGGATTTGTACTGTTTAACAAAGGACGAAGAAAGCTCCCCATAAATTCTACAGGAATATAGACACGCCCGCCAGACTTACTATCATCATAATCATGCCGGCAAGCAGTACTCCAAGCATGACAGCGGCAACTGTTGACTTGAAATCCATATCAAGGATACTTGCAGCAAGTGTTCCTGTCCATGCACCTGTTCCCGGAAGTGGGATACCTACGAAAAGTAAAAGTGCAACAAACAGACCTCTTCCGGCCTTTGCCTGAAGCTTCTTGCCGCCCTTCTCTCCTTTTTCAAGGCAGAAGCTGAAGAACCTTCCAATAATTGGTTTGTCTGCTCCCCAGATGAGAACCTTTCTTGCAAAAAGATAAATAATCGGTACCGGAAGCATATTTGCAATGATACAAACGATAAATGATGGCACTATCGGCAGCCCCATCACCTGTGAAACCGGAACCGCTCCTCTGAGTTCAATAAGCGGTACCATTGAAATTAAAAAGATGTAAATATATTTTTTTAACATGAATAATTCTCCAAAAATTTAATTAGTGTATGCATCTGCTCATCAGTTCCTATGGATATGCGCAGATAGTCGTTGATTCGCTCAGGTGAGCTGAAATGTCTGACAAATATATTGTCTGCCTTAAGGTCCTCAAAAAGCTTTGTTGCAGAAACATTTGCAGGCTTTGCAAATATAAAGTTGCTCTTTGAGTCACAGAATGTAAAGCCAAGTCTCTTAAGCTCTTTCTTTGTCCACTCACGTGTCTTTATAACCTTTGCTGTGGTCTCCTCAAAGTATGCTCTGTCTTTTACCGCTGCTGTAGCTGCTTCGATTGTGATTCTGTCCATTGTATATGAGTTGAACGAATATTTCACATCATTCAGATACTTGATAAGCACAGGACTTGCCATGGCAAAACCAACTCTTGAGCCTGCCAGCGAGCGTGATTTTGAGAATGTCTGTACCACGATGACATTATCATATTTGTCAATGAGTGGAAGCGCACTCTCCCCGCCAAAATCTACATATGCCTCGTCTACTACGACAATTACATCCTGATTGTGCTCTATTATATCCTCTATCTCATCAAGAGGCATAAGCTTTCCTGTCGGAGCATTAGGGTTCGGAAATACTACTCCGCCGTTTGCCTTATAGTAATCTGACGGTACTATTGAAAAATCATCAGACAATGGAAGCTGCTCATAAGGGATTCGAAGCATATCTGCCCACACATCATAAAATGAATATGTGATATCAGGAAACAGTACAGGTTTTTTCGAATTGAAAAATGTCATGAAAATCATGGCAAGTACATCATCAGAGCCAACTCCGACAAACACCTTCGAGCTGTCTATCTTATAGAAATCCGCAATTGCATTTACCAGCTTATCAACCCTTGGGTCAGGATACAGTCTTAAATCATCTGTATTGAAATTACTTAAAACCTCCTTCACTCCCGGCGCTGGCGGATATGGATTCTCATTTGTATTTAACTTAATAACACAGGTATTCTTTGGCTGTTCTCCCGGTGTATAAGGTACAACCTTTCGAATGTTATTTTCCCAGTTTCTCATTCTTTTCCTCCAAATTTAATTATATGTCAGCCCATACATATTTACTGATCATTCAATTTTCTTCTCAAAAAAACATGATATCAAACATAAAATCAGCGTTTTTATTCACTTTAAAATATGCACCCAAAAAAATGCTAACAATTTTACTTTACCTCATTTACTTATGTTTGTAAAGGTTGTATATTACACTTAATCATTATTTTTTATATATATTTTTATCTATTTTTAATCAAGGGGGATTATAAATAATGACTAAAAATAATTCAAAGGATCTCACTGTAGGTTCTCCTACCGGGCTCATTCTGGGCTTTTCCCTTCCGTTGCTTCTCGGAATGCTTTTCCAGCAGGTTTACAGCCTTATGGATACAATAATCGTCGGTCGTTTTCTAAGTGTTTCGGCCTTAGCCGCAGTCGGCTCTACCGGAAGCATCTGCTTTCTCATCATCGGCTTCTGCCAGGGTGTGTGTGCCGGCTTTTCGCTTCCAATAGCCCAGCGCTTTGGTGCCAAGGATGAAAAAGGACTTAAAAAATATGTAGGAAATGCAGGAATTGTGTCTGTAATTATCGCAATAATCATGACGGCACTCACTGTGCTTCTCTGTGGTCACATTCTGACCTGGATGAATACGCCAGGCGACATTTACGACCTCGCCTACCAGTATCTGATTGTCATATTTGCAGGCATTCCTGCCACAATACTGTACAATCTGCTGTCAGGATATCTGAGATCTCTCGGCAACTCGGTCATACCTGTTATTTTCCTTATAATCGCGGCAGTTCTAAATATCGGTCTTGATTTACTTTTCATTCTGGTATTTAACATGGGCGTGTTTGGAGCGGCTTTTGCAACCGTACTGTCACAGGGTATATCAGGAGTGCTGTGCATCATTTACATAGCAAAAAAGGTACCTCTGCTGCATGTAAGCAGAGACGATTTGGAGCTTGACTCTTCATATGTCAGAAATCTGATGGTCATGGGACTTCCTATGGGCTTTCAGTATTCGATAACCGCTATAGGCAGCGTCATACTGCAGACTGCCGTAAACGGCTTAGGCTCCATCGCAGTTGCCTCAATGACCGCTGCAAGCCGTATTTCAATGTTTATGATGTGTCCATTTGACGCACTCGGCTCCACAATGGCCACCTACAGTGGACAAAATGTCGGCGCAGCCAAATTTGAACGTGTAAAGAAGGGGCTTATTTCAGCCTCAGTTATAGGATCGATCTATTCGGTTTTGATTTTTGTGGCACTGCTGTTTATAGCCAACTATCTGATTTACCTGTTTGTATCACCAAGCGAAACAGAGGTTGTCGCACAGGCTCATCAGTTTCTGCTGATAAATGCATTTTTCTACATCCCGCTCGTTCTGGTAAACACAGTCCGTTTCACCATACAGGGTATGGGTTTTTCCGGCTTTGCGATGTTTGCAGGAGTAGCAGAAATGATTGCTCGTTCGCTCATCGGACTTGTATTTGTACCGATATTCGGCTTTTCTGCCGCCTGCTTTGCAAGCCCACTCGCATGGATTCTCGCAGATGCCTTCCTGGTGCCTGCATTCATCCACTGCCTGCATAAATTGCAGAAAGCAAAATCTAGTCAAGTTACAAGTCTTTAGTAAAAAAGTCATTACCAATGATGTATTTAATAGTGTATTTAAAAATTAATTTATTTCACAACCTAAGGAAAGCACCGGCGAACATGCTATATATTGAGCTTTACGAAGCAGCTTAGACGCAGTTAGAATTATGTCCACCTACAACAATGCCCCAGCATGGACGCTGGGGCAAGGCGTTATGTGCCATGGACGGCACATAAAAGCCGGTTGTGTCATGGTCTAAACACACTAAATCATAATTCTTACTGCTTCTTAGCTACGTAGTACTTGCGAAATATATAGTATGTTCGCCGGTGCTTTCCGCATTATAAAAAGGTAATTGAAAATCTTATGCATTTACCGCATCTATAAATTTTTGGAACGCTGCACGTCCCTCATCAGTGCACTTGTACACTCCTGCACACTCAAGCACTTCTTTAAATACAAGTCCAATCTCCTCATTGATGATACCATCAATATTAGACTCATCAATCTTATCATACTTAGACATAAACTTAAGAGCCCAGTCAGCATGTGATGCAAGAGTCTCAGTCGAATGCAGATCCTTTCTTGTAAGGATTGCATCCCTAAGCTCTGCCATCTCACCTTTTAATCTGGCCGGAAGCACTGCAAGTCCCATTACCTCGATAAGTCCGATATTCTCCTTCTTTATGTGATGAAGGTGGGCATGCGGATGATATACGCCAAGCGGATGCTCCTCTGTTGTGATGTTGTTTCTGAGCACAAGGTCAAGCTCATAGTCTCCGTCACGACGTCTTGCTATAGGTGTGATAGTGTTGTGTGGCTCTCCATCTGTCTCTGCAAAAATAAATGCTTCTTCATCTGTATAGCCTCTCCATGCAAGAAGAATCTTATCTGCAAGATCAATAAGCTTATCCCTGTCTGCCGACTTGATTCTGATAACAGACATAGGCCATTTTACGATACCTGCTTCAACATCCTCGTAGCCCTTGAATGTGATTTTTTTCTCTATCGGAGCCTTTGCCATAGCGAAGGTATAGTGTCCGCCCTGGAAATGGTCGTGACTTAAGATAGAGCCTCCAACGATTGGCAGATCTGCATTTGAGCCTACAAAATAGTGTGGAAACTGTGTCACAAAATCAAGCAGCTTTCCAAATGTGGCACGCTCGATTTTCATCGGTGTATGCTTTGAATTGAACACGATACAGTGCTCATTGTAGTATACATATGGTGAGTACTGGAAAAACCACTGGCTGTTGTTTATTGTAACAGGGATAATTCTGTGGTTTTCTCTTGCAGGATGGTTTACGCGGCCTGCATAGCCCTCATTTTCCTTACAAAGCTGGCACTTTGGATATGCGCTCTGCTTAGCATTTTTAGCGGCAGCAATTGCCTTTGGATCCTTCTCTGGCTTTGAGAGATTGATTGTCACATCAAGTGTGCCATACTCTGTGTCTGTGGTCCATTTCATATCCTTCTTTATGCGCTGTCTTCTGATATAATTGCTGTCACAGCTTAATTTGTAAAAATAATCGGTTGCCGCAAGTGAAGACTCATTGTCGTATAAATCCTTAAAGCGAGCTCTGATCACGCTTGGTGCATTTACAAGGCAACCCATCAGCTTTGTATCAAAAAGATCCTTGTATACAATGCTGTTTTCTTTCATGATGCCATTGTCATATGCGTATGTCATCATATCCTCGAGTATACCCTCAAGCTTCTCCTCTGCCTCTTCCTGTGTCCATGCAGGCTGAGCCTCTGCCTTTTCAAATGTCTCATCCTCGATATCGTCCACTCCGAGTACCTCGAGAAGTCTGTTTACTGTGTATACCTCATCAGCAGGGTCAACAAGTCCTGTTGTAAGACCATATTTTACTAATTCTAATATTCTCTCCTGAATCATGTCATGCTCCTTAATCATTGTCGGGAAAAACCTGTTTATCCGTTACTGTTATTTCATATTGCTGATTTTATGCCAGACGGCTAGGTCCGTCTCCGATTGAAACAACATAAAACTCAGGTGTCTTTCCAACCTTCTCTTCATAGGCCTTTGTCAGGTTTGCCTTAAACTGATCAATAGCCTCGTCCTTTACTATGCTGACTGTGCAGCCGCCAAAGCCGCCGCCTGTGATTCGTGATCCGATAACACCCGGAATCTTCCATGCCTCATCAACAAGTACGTCAACCTCAGGACATGATGTCTCATAATCATCACGAAGTGATACATGTGAAGCATTCATAAGCTTTCCAAATGTCTCGATATCATTTTCCTTCAGTGCCTTAACAGCCTTGATGGTACGCTGGTTCTCATAAACCGCATGCTTGCCTCTCTTACGTGCCACCTCATCCTTAATTGCATCCTTATGAGCCTCGAACTCTTCATCTGTCAGGTCACCGAGAGTCTTGATGTCACATACTGTCTGTAAATCCTTAAGAGCCTGTGCACTCTCATTTCTTCTGTCATTGTAAGCACTTGTTACAAGGCTGTGCTTAACCATGCTGTTTGTCACCACGATCTTTGCACCGTCCAAAACGATTGGTGCATACTCAAAATCAAGAGTATTGCAGTCAAGGAAAATTGCATTGTCCTTTTTGCCCATTGCAGATGCAAACTGATCCATGATACCGCAATTACAGCCGTTGTAGTTGTTCTCTGAATACTGACCGATAAGTGCAATATCCTGATTTGTCACGTCAAAGCCGTAAATATCCTTTAACATATATCCTGTAACCACCTCAAGAGATGCTGATGAAGAAAGTCCTGAGCCGTTTGGAATATTTCCGAATAAAACAATATCAAGACCGCTTTCAAGCTTCATTCCGCGTCCCTCGAAGGCCCACATAACGCCCATTGGATAGTTTGTCCAAAGTCCGTCCGGATCAGGTGTAAACTCATCAAGTGATGACTCAACCACCCCCAGATTGTCAAAATTCATAGAGTAGAAACGAAGCTTCCTGTCATCGCGCTTTCTTGCTGCCATATATGTGCCGATGGTCAGTGCACATGGGAACACATGTCCTCCATTGTAGTCAGTATGCTCACCGATCAGATTTACACGTCCCGGAGCAAAATATACTCTGATATCCCCATCTGCTCCAAAAAGCTCCTTGAATTTGTCTAATACGTTCTGCTGTATCATTTTTTCTTCTCCTTTGCTGATTGTATTTGCGTTAAATTGATAGTTAAAATATTTCGTTCTTTCTTTATAACTCTATTATAACTGCACATTTTTACATTGCAATACATCCGACTGAAAATGCAACATAACAAATCAAATCATGCAACAAAATTACATATATTCTTTGTAATTATTTTTTGAAACACTTAATAACATCAAGTGCCGGCAGCACATTTCCATCATAGTCAAAGAGCGCCTGGTTTGCCCACTCATTGCCGCATGGTCCCGGATCATTCATGTACTTAAGCGAAGCAGGTGTAGCCCAGCCTGAGCCCGGTACAGGAATCCATGCAGGCTCCCACCAGAAAAATCCTTTTCCGTGGTCATCCACAACATTTGCCACCCTGTTTAAGAAATCCTTTGTAAAGTCAGCCTGTCCCTCAATAGTCATAGGATAATCTATCTTCTCAACAAGCTCCGGTTTTGTCGCATAACCCTTACGCTCAGAATCAGCAAGCTTCTCATACTCCTGGTAGCTGTCCATTGTAAAGCCCATGGATACCTCAGCTATGATAAGGTCCTTATTGAAACGCTTTGCAATATCGTTCATATTGAACTCAAGCTGATCGAGAGAGCCGTGCCAGAAAGGATAGTATGACAATCCGATATACTCAAACTCCTCTCCTCTTTCGATGAAGTTTGTAAACCATCTGACATAAAGCTCATTGTTTCCACCATTATCAAGGTGAATCATAATCGGAATATCAGCATTTACCTTGCGGCAGGCACGTATTCCGGCATTCACAAATTTTGCTATATTATCGTAGTTAGGTACCTTTCCCTCAGGCCACAAAAGTCCGTTTGAAAGCTCATTACCTACCTGAATCATTGTGACATTTACACCTGCCTCAATAATCTTTGTCAGATTTTCAAGTGTAAAATCATATACAGCCTGCTCCAGCTCGTCCACACCGAAATCTTTCCATGCCTTTGGCTTAATCTGCTTTCCCGGGTCTGCCCAGAAATCACTGTAGTGGAAATTCAAAAGCACTCCAAAGCCTGCAGCTGTAACCTTTTTTCCGATAGCGATAGTCTCAGCCAGGTCATTGTTACCCGCACCGTAAGGCTCACCCTCCTCTGATTTTGGGTCGTTCCACAGACGAAGACGGATTGTATCAACATCATGCTCCTTCATGATGTCAAGAATATCCTTCTCCTTTCCATCCTCGTAGTATTTTGCTCCGCAGCGTTCCAGCTCGAGCAAGGTTGATAAATCCATACCCTTAATAAATTTTGACATTTTAATTCTCCTTAATTCTTATATCATTTATCCTTATATCGTTTATTTACACCATGAGAGCAGTCCCCAGTAGTAGTCCCTGCTCTCAAAATGCGTAATAATATTCCTGACAACCTTAAAATGCTAGATTCCGCGGAAACAGAATGTGAATTCCATTTTCTCTGAGACATCAAGCAGGTACTCCGGATGAGTATGTGAGCCCCAGCTGTCGTCTCCGCCTACACCCATCTGCTTCTTTGCCACACGGACAACAGTATAGTGTACAGGTGGAAGCTCAAAGTGATGTGCAGCATTTTCCAGCTCATGTGGTGTATATGGCAGTGCCGAGAACGAAAGCTCATCACCAAAGAACAGCATGCCTCTGCCCTTCTTATCCATTACCTTTGCATATCTTACTCTGCACTTGTTGCCGCTCTCCTGCGGAACGAGGTACTCAGCAATGTTGTCTGCCACTTTATTCTCGTATACACCATACTTTCCGCCATGCTGTCTGTCCTCGTATGTCTCCTGTGGTCCGAGTCCGTACCATTTCACTGTATCATAATCGGCATCCAGCTTGAACATCATGCCAAACTCCGGCATATCGCCAAGTTCCTTTACAGGGTCATATGACAGAGTTGTCTCGATTGTTCCATCACCAAACACTCTGTATGTCACCTCGCATGAACTCTGCGGTGTGGTAGGCATGAAATAAGTGTATGTGATGGCGATATTGTTGTCATTTTTGTCTACCCTTGGTGATGTATCCGCAAAGCGCTGATCCTGTCTGGTGGTCACATACATGCTGGCAATCTTCCACTGTGCATAGCGCTGTGGCATCATGTTGCCGGAATCATTGTTGGTAGGTGTTCTCCAGAAATTCGGCAGTGGAATAGTATTTGGAAGCATCTCGACGCCACCATATACATATGAAACCATTCCCAGATTCATTCTTGAGAAAAGTGCCTTGAAGTTCTCACCTCTTACAAGGATATTTCCGTTTCCAACAACAAGCTCAACTGATTTGTCGCATGAATACTCACTTACAGGCTTCTTTATCATATGCTGTCCGAATGCAATCTCATATCCTGCCTTTTCCCAGATGGTGTTTTCCTTTAATACAAATGATACCACAATACAGTACTCTTTTTCCACATCTATCATGGAATTTTTAAGAGTCACCGGCACCTCATAGCTTGCCCTATCCATCGGTGGAACAGATATCTGAAGCTTTGTCCTGTAAACCTCCTCACCGTCTGCAAGAAGAATGGCAAAAGCATCAAAAACCGATGTATTTACAAAGAGATTTTTGTTTGTGACTGTAAAGATGTAGTCGCTGTCAAAATCAACCGATATATTCTGATAATTAAACTTCACCTCCTGCATCTTTGGAGAAGCCTCTCTCTCTCCGCCATAACAGATGCCGTTTCCGCTGAAATCTCCATCTGTAGGCCTGTCGCCGAAATCTCCGCCATATGTGAGGAACCACTTGCCGTATCTGTCCTTTTTGTAGATTGACTGGTCAATATAATCCCAGATAAATCCGCCCTGATATCTAGGCTCGCGGTCTGTAAGCTCTGTATATTTGTGCATAGCACCGCAGGAATTTCCCATTGCATGTGTATATTCGCAGCAGATAAACGGTTTCTCAGGATGCTCTGCCAGGAATTTTTCAATGCCTGCAGCCGGAGTATACATCTGGCTTTCCATGTCGCTTGTGTCATTATAGCTTCTATCGCTAAATACTCCCTCATAATGAACCAGACGATGCTTATCAAGCTGTCTGAAAAGTTGTGACATCTCATATATGGTCTTGCCGCCAAACGACTCATTGCCGCATGACCAGATAAGGATTGCCGGATGATTTTTATCCCTCTGATAGCATGAGTTGGCACGGTCCAGCATCATTTCTCTCCACTGTGGCTTGTCCTTTGGCACAACAAAGTCAAGGTCAACATAGCCCTTATTATATGCCTCCCATGTGCCATGACTCTCAAGATTGTTCTCAGCTATCATATAAATTCCATAAATATCGCAAAGCTTATAGAGCATGGAATCATCAGGATAATGGCTTGTTCTTATAGCATTGATATTGTTCTTTTTCATTGTGACAATATCCTTTATCACCTCATCACGGTTTGGCACACGGCCTGTTATTGAGCTGAACTCATGGCGGTTTACACCCTTAAATACAATACGCTTACCGTTTAGCTTCATGAGTCCGTCTACCATCTCAAATCTTCTGAAGCCTGCCAGCTGGCTGATAAACTCGGTCTCATTTCCATGCGTATCTTTAACTATAATTTTAACCTCATACAGATTCGGCTTTTCAGCGCTCCATAACAGAGGATTTTTCACATTACATGAGCCCTCGCAAATTTCCTTATTCCTAAGCTCTATATCAAACTCTTCCAATAAAAGTTTTGCCCTGTCATATTTTTCCACAGACAAATCGCCCAGCTCATAAAGCTTTACACTTGCAATACCATCACCATCTGCCTTTATTGACACACTAAGTGTGCCCTCGTCAAAGGTATCATTAAGTGTAGGAACAACTGACAGATCCTCCACATGTGCACAAGGAACAGCATACAAAAATACATCTCTGAAAATGCCTGAAAATCTGTAAAAATCCTGATCCTCACACCAGCTGCTTGATGTCCATTTCCATACCCTGACCGCAAGCTTGTTCTCACCCTCGACAATATAATCAGTCAGCTCGAAATCAGACGGATCAAATGTGTCCTCACTGTAGCCGACATAGTGTCCATTCAGCCAGAGTGCAAAACCGCTCTCCACTCCCTGGAACGAAATACACACCCTCTTGTTCTTCATATTCTCAGGAATTGTGAAATACTTCACATAGCTTGCAACCGGATTAAAAATCTCAGGTACCTCGCCCGGCTTTATAGACTCATCAGCCTCCCACGGATATGTGGTATTCGTATAGATTGGCACGTCATAGCCTTCCATCTGGATATGTGCCGGAACCCTGATTTCATCCCAGTTTTTGCAGTCATAATCAGCTGCCTCAAAGCCACAAGGAGCCAGGGACTGATTCTTTGCATATGCAAACTTCCATAAGCCGTTCATATCATATCTCAGGCTTGATTTTCCTTTAATTTTCTCCAATTCATTTTTATAGCACACATGATCCGAATGAGCCGCAATTCTGTTCTGCTCAAATATTCCCGGATTTTTAATGATATTTGAATCAAAATTACTCATATTTTTACACTCCTATCTACTGTATTTATTATTTGATACATGTCTGTTTTAAACACAAAGCCTCTTATAAGACGAAGGCAAATAATAAACATTATTTGCCTTCTTGATTTTTAACAATATTATTTTACTTTTATTTAACAGATCCTGTAATTCCCTCTGCAAACTGCTTCTGGAGCACAAAGAATACGATCATTGTAGGGATGGAGCAGAAAAGAACGCCCATCATCAGTACACCGTAATCTACTGTATATCCTGCTGCGAGGTTTGCAATAAGCATTGGCATTGTGATAGCATCAGGCTTATTGAGGATTACCTTTGGCCACAGGTATGAGTTCCATGCATTCATGAATGTGATAACTGCAGCTGCTGCATATGTTGATTTCTGTACAGGCATATACATCTTGAAGAAAATACCAATCTCACTGAGTCCGTCAATTCGTGCCGCCTCCATTATATCGACTGGGAAGTTTCTCGAATTCTGTCTGAACATCATGATAAGGAACGGCGTTGAAATAGCCGGGAGCATGAAGCCCCATACCGTATTTATAAAGCCGAGCTTTGACATCATCTTGAACAGAGGAATAAGTGTAGCTACCTGCGGAATCATCATGGCAAGAAGTAAAACTGAGAACAGCTTATCCTTTGCCTTGTCATGATATAGCTCAAAGCCGTAACCGGCAAGTGAGCAGACAAGCAGTGCTATAATTGTCTGAACTGTTGCATTGATAAGTGAGTTTTTCATTCCAAGTGCAACGTTCTGTGATGCAAACAGTTTCTTTAAGTTCTCAAGGGCATAGCCACCAAATGCAATTCTACCTCTTGCAACGTCAATAGACTTGTTGGTCGCTGCCGATATCATCCAGAAAAACGGAAATACTGAGATGAACGAAACTATTACAAGAAAAATGTATGAAGGTATAAGCCTTTTTTGTATTGATGATCCATGTTTTTTCTTAGTCACGCTTGTCACCTACTTTCAGATTGATAAATGCCAGTATAGCAACCATGATGAATACGATAACAGACATTGCTGATGCATATCCAAAGTTTGCAACACCTTCACCAAACGAGCCGTTATAGATATAATGTGACATGGTGATTGTCGCATTTGCAGGTCCACCCTTTGTCAGGTTTACAGACTCATCGAAGAGCTGTAATGTACCGTTTATTGACATGATGGTTGTCATAACAATTGTAGGTCTAAGAAGAGGAACAGTGATAGACCAGAAGGTCCTCCAGCCGCTCGCTCCATCTATCTTTGCCGCCTCGTAAACAGAATACTCGATATTCTGCAGACCAGCTAAAAAGAACACCATATTATATCCTGTCCATCTCCAGATAAGAGCTACTATGATAATAATCTTAGCGCTCCAGCCTGTACCGAGGAAGTTAAAGTTGCTCTCTAATATTCCAAGTTTAACAAGGATTGTATTGATAAGTCCCTGTGTTGCAAAAAGCGATTTAAAAATCAATGCATATGATACGAGTGATGTTGCACATGGTAAAAATACACATGTACGGAAAAGTCCTTTAAATTTAAGATGCTTGTTGTTAAGTAACTGTGCCAGTAAAATTGCCAGTACAAGCATGATTGGAACTTCGATAATTAAATATAGGAATGTGTTTCCGATAGATCTCTTGAAAACCGCATCCTGAAACATTCTTGTGTAATTGTAGGCAAATGGATTAGCCCACTGCATATTTGCACTTGAACCGGTTTTAAATGATGTAATAACAGCCTGGATAATAGGCCAGAAGCTCATTATGAAAATGAGTATTGTAGCCGGAGCCAGATAAATCCAGCCGGCAGCCCTTTGTTTACCTGTTATGCTCATTCCTTTTTTCTTATTCTTCACTGTAAAGGCCTCCTAACTATAAGTCTTTGAGAAAAAACAGGGAGCCATTTAATGGCTCCCTGTACATTTGCCATCAAGCTAACAGATTAAAGTCCCATTGTGAATTTAAGGTCATCCTCTGCTGTCTTTATCTCTGAATCGATATCTGCACCGTTCTGAGTAATATTGATAAGTGCTGTAGCAAGCTTCTTACGTGCATCGTAATGGAAATCGCTCTGCTCGATTGTCTTAACATTTGCACCCATCTCAACGATCTTAGCGTAAATTGGCTGGTTGTTGAAGTACTCAACGCCCTCGTTGTAAACCTCAGACTTGCCTGCAGGTGTATATGTAGTGATAACACCACCATTCTTAAGAGCATTGTCATATGTCTCAGATACACCCTTGTCTGTATAAGATCCGCCACCGAATGTATATGCTAAGAATTTCTTAGCAAGGTCTGTCTGCTTGCAGTTGCTTGTGATGTAAAGTGAAGAACCACCGTTTGATGCATAGCCTTCACCACCCTCAAGTGTTGGAAGAGATGTAATCTCCCACTTTCCACTGTTGTCTGTAACCTTCTCGATTGTAGGAATGATCCAGTTTCCGTTCATAACGCCTGCAACCAGGTCTCCCTGGACAGCCTGATCTGTGTAATCTGACCAGTTATTTGCAAGGTAAAGAACATTGTTGTCGATCATATCCTTAAGTACCTGCATGATTTCTTTTAATTTAGCGTTGTCTACAAAGTTTGGCTTGCCATCCTTAAACTGTGACTCACCCTCTGCCTGAAGCATCATGTAGAATAAATCATTTCCGTCGCCGTCCATGCAAAGTAAGTATTTTCCTGTCTTCTCGTATACTTTCTTACCTACCTCGATGAAATCCTTCCAAGAAATACCTGTCATATCATCGATTGTGTATCCTGCCTGCTCAAGAAGATCTGTTCTGTAAGCAAAGATAACTGTTCCGTTATCAACAGGGAATCCAAAGTGCTCTCCGTCGATTGTAGAGAATGATAATTTCTCCTGGCTGAAATCATCCCACTTAACATCTGCATCATTTGCTGATACCCATGCATCAGGATAATTTGTATGGTACTGCCGGAAGTAGTGATCCTGGAATAATACGATGTCAGGAAGTGTACTGTAATCTCCTGCTGAACCTGCTGTTGTAATTGCTGTCTCAATATCAGATGACTGTGACTGCTCCTCAATATTGAGTACAAAATCAGGATCTACATTTTTCTTGTAATCCTCTGCTGCTGCTTTGAGTGCCGGGATATTGAAGTTTGCATCCCAGGCCCATGCTGTAAGTGTATGACCGTCATCTACGGTCTCTACCTTCTTGCCTGTCTTTTCTGTGCCATCTCCTGATGAAGATGAATCTCCACATCCAGCTGCAAGTGAGGCAACCATTGTTGTTACGAGTAATAATGAAACTACTTTCTTTTTCATTTTTCTTCCTCCCTAATAAAAATGATGTTTCTGCAATACTACGTTTACAATTCATTCATAATCATATTATTTTAATTGGGCATTTTGACTACGAATATTTGTCCGTTTCTTAATTACATAGTCATTATAACCATATACGTTGTTTCTGTGTTAACAAATTCCACACAATTATATGCATATTCAATCATAAATGTACAAAATTATACGAAAACATGTATTTTCTACCATCCCTTTAGTGCAGATATCCTAAAATTCAACAGTTTATGCTCATAATTTTCAGGATTTATCTTCCACTGATATGGCGAAGTGTCCAAAAATTTGCGGAAATTACGGTTAAAAGTTGACTGGGTTGTGAATCCACACTTTTGTGCAATAAGCTCCATAGGCTCATTTGTTTTTTTCATAAGCTCGCACGCCTTCTGTACTCTTATCAGATTCAGATACTCCATAGGCGGCATATTGATGTATGATTCAAACAGTCTCCTGAAATGAGTCTCGCTCATGTTGCATAGTTCCGAAAGCTCCCCTGCCTTTATCGATTCGCTGTAATGCTTATTCATGTAGTCAAGTGCTGTGGCTATCTGTGACATATTGGTACCCTTTACGATATTATTATCCTCCTCCGGAAGCTCATCATACCTACGCAACAGCTCTATTACAATTCCCTGCACAAGGAGCTTTACCGTCCTTTGGCAATAAATCTTATGTTCACGGGTTTCCCTGATTATGGCATTTATATACTCAGCCATAGCCGGGCTCTGATATACGTTAGTCATAAACGCTTTTTTTGATATAGTCGTAACTGCCTCATTCTGGAATGCCGTATTGTTTGGGAACATCTCTTCTATCACAGAATGTATGTCAATAAAAATGTACTCCCAGAAATTCACCACCTCACCATAGCTGACTGTAACATGTGGAAAATTCTCAGGTATAAATGTGATATCGCCGTCATGATACTGGTAAATATCCTCATCCAGATACATATTTCCATCTCCCTCGCGGCAGATGCCGATTTCAAGCAGATTATGGAAATGCAGGTGAAATTCCTCATGACCATACACTCTCTTCCAGGATTCTCCGCACAGTACGAGTGCCGACTCTCCCTGTGGCAGCTCATAGAATCTGAATTCCATCGTGTCTTTTTTTCTTTTCGCCATATATACTCTCCTTTGTAGCGAAATGCAAAATACGCTGCTGCTATTATAGCAGCAGCGTACTAATCACTACTTTAATCAAAATCGAACTTGTCGAATCTCTTGTACATAGCCTTGTACTTCTTGCGGACATCCTCGTTGCCCTGAAGTACCTCTTCCTCTGTACCTCTGAACTGACAGCGGATGCAGCTATAAATACCTGTTTCCTTATTATAGAACATATCAATATCGAGATCCCTCATAAAACATATAGGACATCTGTAGTTTAATTTGCCTTTTCCAAGTTGAGCCATGTTGCAAATACCTCCTTGTCTTTAATCTGTTTCTTGTAACCAAGCTTGAACATTGGAGAGAATGCATATCCTTCCTCAATGTATCCCTCTGCCTTTGCAGATGGTGTGAGCGAAACCTTTGTCTGAATTGCAGGAATTACTGCGCTTACTGCAGTTGCTCCGTCAACCTTTGCATCACGACACTTGTACTCATAATTGATGCTCTGTGGGTTTTCTCCCTCACATGTAAGTGTGATGCCTGTCATATCCTCAGGATACTCTGTTGTTCCGTAGCATGCTGTGATGTACTCATCGAGATAAACCTCTGCATTTGGATCACTCATGCTAAGGATATTACGCTCAATCTTGATGTTTGATGAGCCCTCCTCAAAGTATTCCTTTGTCTGAAGAGTAAGCTTAACATCATAAAACTCAATATCTACAGGATCAAGTGTAAGGATTCTTGTCTTCTTGCCATCAATAACTTCCTCTGAAAAATGGCTGTGTGTAGGACAGAGACACAGGTCAACCTCCTCACCGTTGTGTGAAAGCTTGGCACTTCTTACTGTTCCAGCTCCTGCATAGTGTGTAAAGTATCCTGCTCTATATTTCTCCTGAATAAGGAATGGATAAGATGCATCCTGTACATGCTTTGTTCCGATTCCTACCGGCCACTCAAGCTTTGCAACGTATGGACGAAGGTCTACGATTGCTCCACCCTGATCCATGTTTACGCATGCTCTCATGTATGGGTCACAGTACCAGAAGAGCTGCTTGTCTGAGCCGTAAAGGATATCTCTCCATGGTGCACACTCAGGCTCATTGTAGTTACCTGCGTTGACACCCTTCTTCTCTCTGAAGTAATCAGCGAACTCTGACATTGTCATGTCGATGAGCTTACCCTCTTTCTTTAACTTGCCATAGTAATTACAGCCGTCTGTGTATGACTTTAAGAGAAGCTCATATGGCTGCTCCCAGCGTCCCATCTTGTTCATCCAGCCAGGTCCTACGAACATCATGTTGTATGAATATCCGTTATTGTATTTTGCAAGGTCTCTGTACTGGTCGATGAGGTTGTAAAGATATGGATACTCCCATGTCTTTGTATCATAAATCATTCCACGAAGCACGTTCTGTGGATGTGTTCCGAAGTTTGAGCCGTTTCCGTCATAGCATGCAATAAGGTCACGTGAGAGATGTGGAATTGCTACGATTCCGCTATCCTCTTCCTTATTTGCTGCTGGCGCATGTGTGTTCTGCTTTGATGGAATCCATGGTGCCCATGGGCCTCCGTCAAAGAGTGTGTACCATGAGTTGTTACATGTGTGGTATGCCTTAGGGCCCTCCTCCCAGCATGTTGCAACTGCACATTTTACCATTGGGTATTTTTCTTTTATGTAGTTTGTAAGGTCTGCATCCATATAGTAAGAGCCTGTTGACTCAGGATAGAAACCGAATCTGTCATGGAATTTCTCGAAAACATCATTTACGATAGCTTTCTTGTCCTCCATTGAGAACATCCAGATACAGAAATCCTTTGTCTTATACTTCTCTCTAAACTCCTCACATGGAAGTCCAAGGAGTGAAAGTGCTATCTCATCACCGTATTTCTCGTGATCCTGCTTTGCAAGCTCTACTGCCTCATCATTAAAAAGTGAAGCATATGTCATCTGGATTGTTGTTTTGAGTCCCGCCTCATGTGCAAGTCTCTGCTGTGTCTTGAAGATGTCGAGTGACTCTGTGATAAGCTTCTTATCTCCAATATCCTCTTCTTTTCCCTGTCCTGTCACTGTTGCTGAGTACTCAGGCACCATCTCAGGGCGGTGAATGATGTTAACAATAAATTTGTCCATCCGTTGTTTCCTCCATTTGCTTGTAATTTAATTTATTTCTTAGGTGCGTTTTTCGCGCAACCGCTTGTTCTAAACTTAGTATATTACAGTATTATGATTATGTCAATGTGCAATTTCGACATTTTTTAACTTTTGTTTTCAAGCATTTTTCACAAATCAGGGATTGGGTGCGCGTTTTTACGCGCAACTTTTGCGCATCGATCGTAGGTCGGTACGTAAGCCGGGGCCTGTGTGGCAGAAATTTAAATAAATGTTTTTAATCTTGCGCTTATTATGTTATCATGTAACTGAGATATAATTAATGATTCATTATAAATAGAAAGAGGTGTTTATATGTGTAGTATTGCAATAAAAATACCAGATGAAGTATTATACGATACCAAAATGACCAAAGATGAAGCTAATGCTTTTGCCAAGAAAGCTACTGCTCTAATGCTTTATTTAAAAAACCATATTTCTATTGGATATTGTGCACAGATAGCCGGAATGAGTGAGGAAGATTTCATCAAATATCTAGGCAATAATAATATATCTATCTTCAGTTTTGATGATGAAGCAGAATTTATAGAGGAGATGAATAATGCGTAGGGTAATTGTCAATTCAACACCATTAATTGCATTGTGCAATGCAGACTTACTTAACATTTTATTTCTTCTGTAAAAAATGCAATAACCAAAATTCAATCAAACGGATTCTATATAAATGAAAATATCATTAAACTAGCATTAAAACAGGCAGGTGAATTATGATTAAAATAGCATTCTTTGATGTGGATGGCACCCTGCTTCGGCTGGGACATAAAGAATTATCGGCAAACACTGCTGCTGCACTTAGGCAGCTCCACCAAAATGGCATCATCCTTTGTATGGCTACCGGAAGAAGCTACACAGGTGTGCCTCATTTTGATGGAATTGATTTTGATGTCCTGCTCACCTTTAACGGCTCATTCGTCACCGCAGGCAATGATATCATCTTCAAAAATCCTATTAATGAGCACGACAAATATCAGATAATTTCCAATCTAAAGCAGATGAACCGCGCCATTGCAATCAGCAACGAGCATATGATTGTCACAAACGGTACCGACCCTGATTTAGAGCAATACTTTGCCTTTGGCAGCGAAAAGCTTAAAATCGCTGACAATTTTGACGAGATAAGCAGGACTGATATATATCAGATTATGTGCTCCTGCAAAAAAGATGAGCACTCACAGATTCTATCCGGCGCGCCCCACTCACAGATAACTGCATGGTGGGATAAGGCCGTTGATATTATTCCGCTTAACAGTGGCAAAGGCAATGCTGTTGCTGCAGTGCTTAGGCATTATGGCTTCTCAAAGGATGAAGCAATTGCTTTCGGTGACGGACATAACGATATTGAAATGCTTGAGGCCGTAGGCATTGGTGTTGCCATGGGCAATGCAAAGGACGAAGTCAAGGCTAAGGCTGATTTTGTGTGCCAATCAGTTGAGAATGACGGAATATATCATTACTGTGTTGAAAACAAACTGATTTTTTAGAGAAATATACTTATGAACATAGACAACAATTTACGACAACTACTCGAAAACGAAACAAAAATACATCTCGCGGAAATCCGCTTTCTCTACCAGAAGCTCGACAGACAGCTTGGGCTTAACGGTGCAAGGGTTCCTATCACATTTGGCTTTGATACGGACAGGCTCGGTGCATACACTCCGGGCTTTGGGCAGGATGAAGAAGAATTTCATTTTTCGCTGCTTTTCATCGGCTACTGTGTGACAAAGCCCTTGTCAAAGGATGACAGGATGGATTTATATAAGCACGAATATGCCCACTATATGCAATATAATATGGATATACCGGACAAGTACAACTGGCAGCCCGGCATCCACGGAAGTGCGTGGAAATATTGCTGCTCACTTATCGGAGCAGCTCCCACTCCTTACTACAAAGCCGGTGAAGGACTTATTAAGCACGATTATGATAAGGTTCTCAAAAAGAAAATTACTGACAAGAGTATTCCTATCCGCGACACATATTCACGCGAGCAGGAATACCGCAAAAAGAAAAACAGTACTGTAAAATTTAATATCAATGACGATGTCAATCATCCAAAGTTCGGCAAGGGCACCATTGAACATATCGAGCAGCTCGAAGGCTCAGTTCGGCTGCATGTCAGATTCGGTGAAGATCTTAAGAAAATTGATCAGAAATGGCTGCTTCAGGCAGGCATGAAAAAGGCAGGTGCACCAAGGCACATATAGCGTTATGCTATATATGCCGATGCACCTGCTTTTCAAATACATGTATAGTTAATTATTATCGCTTATTGTTCCTTCATCTGAACAAGTAATTTTAAATGTTCCATCAATTACATTATTTCAAGTTCGTGAAAAATCCTTACTATCTCATTCCAGGAAGCTATGTTTTCTTTTAAATATAATTCCCCCTTTTCTACTATTTTATAATATTTTCTCTGTGGTCCCAATGATTTTTCACTGTAATATACTTCCGTCAACCCTCCTTTATTCAGTCTTCTTAGAATGGCATAAATAGTGCTTTCATCTGTATCCGGGAAAAGTCCCTGCAATATTTTAATTATATCGTATCCATATCTGTCTTCTTGTTTTAAAAGCTGTAAAATACATATATTTAAGATTCCTCTTTTTAGCTGTGAATCCATTTATGATTTCCTCTCAAATTTTAATTTTAACAATAAAATTGTCCCAAAAATCAGCGTCTGAATATATAATAAACTACTATATGCTATTATTTTTTCAAGCCCAAACGTTCTTTCTATATAAAACATATGTAACTGATTTATAAAATACATTAAACAGGTAATAATACCAAGTATATGAAATATCGTTATAAAACCCAATTCCCTGTTTATTATATATTTCTTTAAGATGATGTAAATAATAATACAACTCAGAATAATTATAGCTGTTGTAACTAATACCACATAATAACTCCCTAAGCCAGCCTCATTCTTTTTCATTACCAGAAATACTTCTGTTAATAAAATAAAAAAGAATAATCCGATTAATAACAGATGGTTTTTAAATTGCATATCACATGTTAATTTTGATTTTTTAAGAATAAACAAACCTGCAACAAATACTAGAACATTAGCTATCAAAGCAACCGGATAAAAATTCCAGCCGTTTTTATCAAAGTATCTTAACAAACTGATGCATAGCACATAATATATAACCAGCGTGGCAATTGTCTGTAATAAAACACTACTCTTCAATGGAAACGTATGCTCTTTTCCTTCTTTTGAATCTTTGTATAAATTTCTCGCGATATCAAACGGTTTTCCTAAGCCGGAACATATTTCGTGCTCGCTTTTTTCAGCCATTTCTTCATTTTCGAACCATTCTTCATAGTCTTTAATTATACTATCACAGTCATCATCCCCAAAATAAAATGATAAGCTAATATAAAGTTTCTCCAAAAATTTCTTTTTTGAATTTTGCTTTTGCATTATAACACCCTCTCTACTGATTAACACTCTACTGTTTATTAGTCACTAGTTAAGTATAATATATTTCATATCTTGCATTTTGTCAATACAAAAATCATGGGACTACAATATATCGCAGTCCCATGATTCTAACTATATCTTATATTTATGTTTGTAACTATTTAAGCCACCCGAGAACAAGAAAATCTACATCTCAATTGCAATCGTATATGACTTCTCAAATTTCTCACCCTGTGCCAACGAATTACCATACTCCCTGTCCTTTAATTCTCCGGCAAAGCCCGCTCTGTCACATCGGCCGTACCACGGTTCAATACAGATAAACGGTGCTCCCATTCCTGCCGGTGACCACAGACCAAATAAAGGCGCATCAAATGACACCGTAAGGTATGGCTTCTTATCCGGTGTACACAGGCTCACCTTTGAAGCCTGTCTGTTTTCTATTATGAGCGCATCCTTATCAAACATATGCTCATCTATCTGACAGTATCCATCCTCATCCACCTTAAGCAGATTGTCATCCTTGTCTAAAAGTCCTCCGTCACAGATAAGTCCGTAGGTGATTGCTTTGTCTGTGTCAAGCTTTAGATAATAGTCTGACTGTTTTCCCTGCTCTGCGACCGGACACATAAATGCCGGATGACCACCTATTGAGAAAAGTAAATCATTTTTCGCAGGATTAGTCACCCTCCAGGTCACTTTTATCTCACTGTCTGAGAGCTTATAGCCGATTTCGAGCACAAACTCAAACGGATATTTTGCAAGAGTCTCATCATTTGATTTAAGTGAAAACCATGCCTCATCCTTTGTCTGTGACACAAGCTCAAACTCCATATCCCTTGCAAAGCCGTGCTGTCCCATCGGATAATCTGTCCCATCAACGGTAAACTTCTTGTCCTTTAAGCTGCCGACAAACGGGAAAAGCACCGGTGCGCTTCTCTTCCAGTATTTCTCATCGGCATCCCACAGATACTGTGTACCTGTTTCCTTGCCGGTGATGCTTTTAAGCTCTGCTCCGAAGCTGTTTATCGTGAGCTCAAGTGATTCATTTTCCAATTTAATCTCCATCACATATCTCCTTTTATATTTTTTGTAGTCAGTTTTTTTACATCACAAGCAGTCCAATTACTCTTACAATAAATGCTGCCACCCATGCAATCGCACACTGCAAAAGCACCACGCTGACTGCCCACTTTGCACCCAGCTCTCTCTTTATGGATGCTATTGCTGCCACGCAAGGGCTGTAGAGCAGCGAGAACACCAGAAGAGATGCAGCTGAAAGTGTTGTGAGTGCTGTCGTAACAGTTCCGCCAAACAGTATCTCAAGTGTTGATACCACGCTCTCCTTTGCCATGAGTCCGCTGATAAGTGATGTGCATATACGCCAGTCTCCGAGTCCCAGAGGCTTAAAGACAGGCACGATAACACTTGAAATAGCGGCAAGCATGCTGTCCTTTGAGTCTGTTACCATGTTAAAGTGTATGTCAAAGCTCTGTAAGAACCATATAAGCATTGTGGCAATAAGTATTACTGTAAATGCCTTCTGCAAAAAGTCCTTTGCCTTCTCCCAGAGGAGCTGGCACACATTCTTGGCGCCCGGCATCCTATAGTTTGGCAGCTCCATGACAAACGGCACTGCGTCACCCCTGAACAAAGTCTTTCTGTAGATAAATGCGAAAAGTATTCCGACAATTATTCCAAGGAAGTACAGACCTCCCATGACAAGTCCGCCATGCTTCGGGAAAAATGCACTAACAAAGAATGCATAAATTGGCAATTTTGCTGAACAGCTCATAAACGGTGTGAGGAGTATAGTCATTCGTCGGTCTCTCTCACTTGGCAGTGTACGTGTCGCCATGACAGCTGGCACCGTACAGCCGAAGCCTATGAGCATTGGTACTATGCTTCGCCCTGAAAGTCCTATCTTACGAAGGAGCTTGTCCATGAAGAATGCAACCCTCGCTATGTATCCGCTGTCCTCCATAAGGGATAAGAAAAAGAACAGTGTCACGATAATCGGCAAAAAGCTTAATACGCTTCCGACACCCTGAAAGATGCCGTCTATTACCAGTCCGTGCAGCACCTCATTCACACCTGCCGCTGTGAGTGCCTTATCCGTAAGCGCGGTCAGTGCTCCTATGCCCTGCTCCAAAAGCCACTGAAGGCCTGCTCCGATTACATTGAAGGTGAGATAAAATACAGCAAGCATTATCACTATAAAGCACGGTATTGCCGTGTATTTGCCTGTAAGAACACGGTCGATGCGCTCACTTCTGATACGCTCCCTGCTCTCCTTTGGTTTTACCACGGTGCTCTCGCATATTTTCTCAATAAATGTAAAGCGCATATCCGCAATTGCAGCGCTTCTGTCAAGGCCTCGCTCCTTCTCCATCTGGACAATCAGATGCTCTATTGCCTCTTTCTCATTCTCATCAAGATGAAGCTGCTCTAATATAAGTGCATCTCCCTCGATAATTTTGGTAGCAGCAAAGCGAATCGGAACTCCGGCGAGCTTTGCATGATCCTCAATCAGGTGGCTGACCGCGTGTATACATCTGTGCACGGCACCGCCAAAATCATTCTCATCACAGAAATCCTGTCTGCCCGGGCGCTCCTGATACTTTGCAATGTGTATCGCATGGCGCACCAGCTCATCAACACCCTGATTCTTTGCGGCAGAAATCGGTACAACAGGCACTCCTAACAGTCCCTCGATTTTATTTACATCGATTGAGCCTGAGTTTGCCGTCACCTCATCCATCATATTTAGAGCAATAACCATTGGTATATCCATCTCAAGAAGCTGCATGGTCAGATACAGGTTTCTCTCGATATTTGTCGCATCTACGATATTTATTATGGCCTTTGGCTTGTTATCGAGCACAAAGTTTCTCGACACAATCTCCTCATTAGTATATGGGCTCATTGAGTAAATGCCCGGTAAATCTGTGATTGATGTATCCGGATGTTCTTTAATAGAGCCATCCTTTCTGTCCACCGTCACTCCCGGGAAATTGCCTACATGCTGGTTTGAACCTGTAAGCTGGTTGAAAAGTGTTGTCTTGCCGCAGTTTTGGTTTCCCACAAGTGCGTATGTGAGCTTCTCACCATCCGGAAGGGGATTGCCACTGCCCTTCACATGGTATTTGCCCTCCTCACCAAGTCCGGGATGGGCCGTGTTGCTTATCTTTTTAGGGCCCTCATGCTTTCTTGAACGGCTGTCAATTAATTCTACCTCAATATGTGCCGCATCATCAAGCCTCAATGTGAGCTCATAGCCATGCACCTGAAGCTCCATCGGGTCTCCCATCGGTGCAAATTTGATAACTGTTACTTCGGCTTTTGGGATTACTCCCATATCCAGGAAATGCTGGCGCAGTGCGCCCTCACCGCCTACTGTAAGTATTCTGGCACTCTGTCCTATGCCAAGTTCTTTTAGTGTCATTTTATCGCTTCCTAGTGTATTTATTGATAATTTTTCTCAACTTATCACAAATATCTTACCACAAAGCGTGTGCCACTGCATTCATTTTTTTCATTTAATACATCTTTTTTACAATCCTCCACAAGGATATATCCATTGTCATGACGCACAATTGCTTCCGCGAGCGAAAGTCCTATGCCGATGCTGTCTGCCGGCTGTCCGCTGCCGCTGTAAAAACGCGTAAAAATATGCTTTTTGTCCTCATCACTTATGGCTTCTCCATCGTTTTGCACTGTTATCTCTGCATACATCTCATACCTGTAAAAGCCTATCCTTACCTCACTCTCTGCGTGCTCCACTGCATTTTTTACTATGTTTGTAATGGCCTCACACTGCCAGTATGCATCAGCATGTATACAGGCATCCTTATCAGAGCCTTCATCTATGGACAGCCTTATGTCTCTCAAATCGCAAAGTGCCATAACATTGTCAGCTGCCTCAGACACAATTTCAGACAGCAGCGTATCCTTCTCATCAAACTCCACAACATCCGCTTCAAGCCTTGAAAGCTTTAAGATAGCCTGCACCATATGCGATATATTGTCCACATCACGCTTTGCCCTGCGCATTATCCTGCTTCTGTTTTCAGGTGCCATATCAGGATTTCCTTCCAGATTTTCCAGATTTATCGAAAGTGATGTGAGCGGTGTCTTAAGCTGATGCGATATGTCAGAAAGAGCATCCTTTAGCAAAAGCTTGTCTGCCTTTGCATTTTCCGCAGACTCCCTCAAATAGATTGCTGTCTTGTAAAGCTCTCCCTTTAGTATAGAAATCTCTCCCTCTGTGCTATCTGCCATAACAAGTCTGTAGTCTCCCTGATTTATGCGACGCAGATAATCCGCAGCCTGTCTGACCTGTCTTTTAAAGCTAAATCTTATAAGCACAATGTAAAGGCAAAAGCCCCCAGCAAAAAGCACAACAAGAAATATGTCTAGCCAAAGCGCTCCTTTAAGCGCTTTTTCATTTGACAAAACCGCAGAATCCTTTTCCATATCAATGCCGTATTTTTTTAAGAGCGTCTCTGCGCTTTTTAAATTTGTATAATCGCTGCCTAAGCTGCTGTCATTTAGAATCGCGGCTATACTGCCATCTGATACATCGGGATATTTTTCATGAATGAGTGCACATAGCTTAGCCACTGTGATGTTATAGTTTTTCGTATATGCCCTGTACTGAAAAAAGACGGTAAAAGCCATAACCATCACACATATACATGTATATATTATTGCAAAATACACAAAATGTTTTCTGTTCTCTAAATTATATTTCTTCTTTCTCATGCTTTCCCCCGGGAACTGTCTCTGTCAGTCGATACTGTTTAAAGAGTTTCATCTGAATCAACACGATACCCGATTCCCTTCACAGTCTTTATCACATCCTCACCAAGCTTTGCCCTGATGCGCTTCATATAGACAGTCACGGTATGGTCATAGACATCGTTGCCTGTCGCCTCCCAGATGCAGTCAAGCACGGCATTTCTGGACACAGCCTTGTCGTGATTGGTAAAAAGCAGATCAAGTATACGGTTTTCAAGACTTGAAAGAGCAATCACCTGTCCAGCCCTTCTTGCCTCTTTTTTGTCCAAATCATAGCTTATGCTTCCTGCGTGTATGACAGATGAGCTGTCATCACTTTTCGTACGTAAAAATACGCGGTTTACCCTCGCCACAAGCTCTCTTACTGAAAAAGGCTTTGTGATGTAATCCTCCGCTCCAAGCTCAAGTCCCTTTACTATATCATTTTCCTCATCCCTTGCGGTAAGAAAAATCACCGGTGTTTTTTCTTTTTCCAGCCTTTCGCTGTAAAAATCAAAGCCGTTCCCATCCGGAAGCGACACATCAAGCAGCACAAGGCCGGGGTGCTCACTCAAAAGCGCCCCAGCCTCCTTTAAACTGCCTGCTGTCAAAAGCTCATATTCAGGTTCTGTAAAGGTATCACACAGTCCCTCTGTTATTCCTTTATTGTCCTCTATGAGAAGTATTTTTTTCATATCAGCTCCCGCATTTCCTACAGATTTTCATTCTTGATTGTCTCAATAATGTTATTGTGTCTAAGCTTCGTCATTGATAGTTTCATGATAGCATAAATCAGCATTATTACAACCACTATACACAATATAATTGCTTTATACGGCAGCTCATAAATGATTGCATCATCCATCCTGTTCATCATAACACATAGGAGATAGCTTATTAAAATACCAAGCGGTACACCTATTACAAGTGCCTTTACAGATATAAATACACTCTCGAGCCTGACCATTCCGGCAAACTGCTTATCTGTCATTCCAATGCTTCTTAGTGTTGCAAACTCGCGGCTTCTAAGCTCCATTCCGGTGCTTAAGGTATTGATGATATTTGTGATTCCTATTAAGGCAATAACCACAATAAGTCCGTATGCAAATACTCCAAGCAGTGTAAAGAGAGACTTTTCATCGCGCATCTCCTTATCCAGATTGCTGACATAAAAACTAATCTGCGAATACTCAGTATTTCCTTCCGTCTCCTTTTCGAATGTATCCTGATATTCATCTGCATTTTCTGCAACCACATATGCCGAATATGACGCATGTCCCGGTTTAATCTCATTACCGTTCTTGCCGTCACCCCATAGGCTTTCAAAGCCTTTTTGGTTCATAAACAAAAGCGTGATATTGCTATTGCCATTATAACCGATCGGTACCTTGTCTGTGACACCTGCAATAGTTACATCCACAGTCTTTCTGACTCCGTTATTTATTGTTTCCTCGTCAACGTATCCACTGTTATCCTCTGTGCCGCTTTCAGTATCACCTTCCACTGCATTATTATCATCTGTGCTGCTTTCAGTATCGCCTTCTGCTGCATTGTCATCAGAAGAAGCATCATCATAAACATTATAGCCACACTCGATTGTATCTCCTGCTTTATATTTGTACAGCTCCATCTCTTTTTTGACGTATTTTGAGCTATTCTCATTATACACATCAAATGTGCCTTTATTCACAAGAATTGCTCCTGCAGCTGCATTTTTTATGCCTGCGTCAGACGCATACTTATCATACGATTTGTCATCCAAAACTGTGATTAAAAACTCTTGTGAGACATCCTCACTGTCATCATAAAGCTGCCCGCAATACTCTCCATATTCCTTTGTATACTCCGGCTTATCTACATCAAAATAATAACCTGCTCCAACCAGATAATCCTCAGCTCCTTCAATGCCACTCAAAAGCTTAGAGAGCTTTTCAATATCAAGGTCCTTTTTACATGACATATTTATTCCGATATTGTAATCTGTTGAAGCATATGACATCCCAACCCTGCTAAAGGCCATAGACATAAAGTATGATATCACAATAAAGGTTACTGAGCAGATGACAATAGATGTCACTGTGGTTCTGTACTTTTTATTGTTCCTCTTTATATTCTTATATGAGATAACGCCTCCGATACCCCAGATTCTGCCTATAATCGCCGGGGTCTTAAGCTTTGCTGACTTTATTTTAATCTCCTTTGTGTTTCTTATTGCTTCAAGCGGTGTGACCTTTGCCGCCCTTCTTGCACTGCCTGTTGCTGAGAAATAAATGGTTGCTATACTCATTATCACAGCAAGAATAAGTGCAGGCAGTGATGTGTGAAAGCTCAAAGCAAAGTTAAGCCAGCCTGCTGACAGCGCATTTACCACCTTGACAAGTATAAGCGATGCCAAAATACCACTCATGGTACCTACAGGAATACCAACCACTCCAAGCATTGCTGCCTCTGTCTTAACGCTGCTTTTTATCTGGCGCCTCGTAGCACCCACGCTTGCAAGCATGCCATACTGTCTGTTTTTTTCAGTGATTGATATGTTGAAGCTGTTTTTGATACAGTACACTGATGTCAGTATGATTATCAAAGCCACAACAGCGGCCACTGTAAACAGTGCTTTAAATGAACCGTCAATCGGGAAAACGCACTCATAGCTTATAAGGTATCCATTCATATATATATCATATTTTGCATTTTCCATCTCTTTAAGAAACCTATCACTCTCCTCAGCAGACATTTCAACAGATGAATTATTTGCTTTCTCAAACAGCTTTTCATCCACACCAATTATATCAGCAGTCACAGCATCCTTGTTTCTTAAAGCCTTTTTAGTGTATCTGCTGTACACTGTGAGTGTAGTGTCAGCTTCGCTTGCCTCACTCTTTGTGCCATTATCAATTGCTGCCAGTTCATCAGAGTATGTGACAAATGTATATCCGGCGGCACTATAGTCCTCCATTCCATAGCCCGGTCTTTCCATGATGCCTACCACCTTGTAGTGCTTTGTCACAGTATCGGTAAGTGTCTCTGCCTCATTCTCATATGCGCTGTTTTCCGATATGACACCTTCGGTGTTTGAATCATATCGCTTTCCGACATCCAGTGTTATCTCATCTCCCACCTTTATGTCGATTCGTCCGTTTGTCTTTAAGTGCCTTGGAATGACTATCTCATCCTCATTTTTTGCCATGCGTCCCTCTATCAGTTTAAAGCAGCCTCTCTCAAAGCCGGCCTCATCTGTTGCCATGACATATGCATATGGCTTATCCTCATTCTTGCAGCCGTCTAGCTTTGCAAAGCCCATTCCCATTGTCTCAAATGTGCTTTCAATATTTCTGTTGTTTTTAAACTCCGAAAGCTCAGACATTTTCACATTCGAAAATTTCACATGAAAGTCGCCGCCCTTTTGCTTCTGGTATTCAATCATACTGTACTGAAAGCTTGACACAAGTGTGACAAGCGCCGACAAAAGCGCTGTTGCAAGAATTATTCCGACTATCGTGACAATAGTTCTTTTCCTGTTGAGCTTTAAGTTTTTTAATGTGAGTGTCTTCATCAAATTCATCTGATTTTACCATCCTCTATCATTATTGTGCGGTCAGCCGCCTTTGCAAGCTCCATATTGTGTGTAATCATAATGATTGTCTGGTTGAGCTCACGGTTTGAGGTCTTTAAGAGATGCATAATCTCGTTGCTGGCCTTGGTATCCAGGTTTCCGGTCGGCTCATCCGCGAGCACTATAGATGGTCTCGTAATCAGGGCTCTTCCTATAGATGTGCGCTGCTGCTGTCCACCTGAGAGCTCATTTGGCAGATGAGTACGTCTCTCTGTAAGTCCAAGGCGCAAAAGCATGTCATCCATCTGTGCTTTTTCCACCTTTCTTCCATCAAGCTCCATCGGGATTGCCATGTTTTCCTCCACATTTAATATAGGTATCAGATTATAAAACTGATAAATGATGCCTACCTGTCTTCTTCTGAATATAGCAAGCTCATCATCATTCATTGCAAAAATATCAGTGCCGTTTATATACACCTTTCCGCTTGTTGGCCTGTCAACACCTCCGAGCAGATGAAGCAGTGTGGATTTTCCGGAGCCGCTCGCCCCGACAATTGCCACAAACTCTCCCTTTTCCACGCTCAATGACACATCGTCCAAAGCCTTGACCTGATTTTCTCCGGCTCCGTATATTTTTGATAAGTGTTCTACTCTAAGCAGTTCCATTTAATTCTCCTTTTCTTCTCTATACATTTTTGAGTGCTGTGCGGTCTGTCCTTTAAAGTGTAGCCGCCCCGCGATACAAGTGTATAATACATTATGTAAAGTTACAGGTAGGTTACTTTTAAAAATATTACAGCATAATATAAAAACTCCGGTCAGAACAAAAAGTTTTCTGTGCCGGAGCTTATATGTTATATGTTTTATATCATATGTTTTATAATTATCTATGCCAATAATTATTTCTGCTTATATGAAGCCAAAAAGTCTGCAAGCTTGCCTGTGGCATCCTTTAATATCTCTGTTCTAGGCAGATATACCACTCTGAAGTGATCCGGCTTATCCCAGTTGAAGCCGCCGCCGTGAATGATGAGTATCTTCTTCTCACGAAGCAGATCAAGTGCAAACTGTTCATCGTTTGTGATGTTGAACCTTGCAGTATCAATCTTTGGGAATATGTAAAATGCTGCCTTTGGCTTTACTGCCGAAATTCCCGGTATATCGTTTAATGCCTTGTAGACGTACTCTCTCTGCTCATAGATTCGTCCGCCCGGCACAATATACTCGCCTACACTCTGATATCCGCCTAATGCCGTCTGCACTATCGACTGCGCCGGAACATTCGAGCAAAGACGCATGTTTGAGAGCATGTTGAGACCCTCGATATAGTCCTTTCCGAGCGCCTTGTTGCCGCTTAAAACCATCCATCCGATACGATATCCTGCTATCATATGTGACTTCGAAAGACCGCTGAAGGTCACACAGAAGAGGTCCGGTGCAAGCGACGCAATAGACACATGCTCATAGTCATCCATCACCAGCCTGTCATATATCTCATCCGAAAAAATCATAAGCTCGTGCTCTCTTGCCACATCAACTATCTGCTGCAGCACCTCCCTTGGATAGAGCGCTCCTGTAGGGTTATTAGGGTTGATTATTACGATTGCCTTTGTCTTGTCTGTAATCTTCTTTTTGATATCCTCTATGTCCGGATACCACTCTGACTGCTCATCACAGATATAGTGCACTGCCGTGCCTCCCGCAAGTGTAACGCAGGCTGTCCAAAGCGGATAGTCCGGTGCCGGCACCAGCACCTCATCACCATTGTCAAGAAGCGCTGACATGCTTAAGTTTATAAGCTCGCTGACTCCGTTTCCGGTGTAGATATCCTCAACCGTCACATTAGGAAGCTTTTTGAGCTGTGCATATTGCATGATTGCTTTTCTTGCAGAAAAAAGTCCCTTGGAGTTGGAATACCCCTCACAGTCCGTGAGCTGGCGAGACATATCATATATCACCTCATCAGGTGTCCTGAAGCCAAACGGCGCAGGATTTCCTATATTGAGCTTCAACACATTTGTGCCGTTTTCCTCCATGCGTGCCGCCTCATCCACCACCGGTCCTCTTACATCATAAAGCACATTATCTAATTTTCTGGATTTTCCAAATTCTCTCATCCTGACAATCTCCTTTTATTTTCGTAACAATTCCTGTATCCGTAATCATATCCTGCTAGCCTAAAAGCTCAAAAACAGCCTCAGCGTCAAATACCACCTGCTTTACCTTATCAACCTCTATCTGATAAAGTGCATTTGCTGCCAGATGCTCTGCAGCCTGCTCGAGGTCTCTTATGCCCGATGTGTTCTCGTGAAGCTTAATCACTGCATCAAGTCCGTCCTCTGTGAGAACGCACTCCTCCTCCTTCATTCCCATTCGCTCAAATACCTTGCGCAGGGCAAATCTCTGGAAGATGACCTTCTTCTCTTCATCGGTATAGTCCGGAATATCAATCACTGCAAAACGTGACATAAGCGGTGCAGAAATCTGGGATTTATCATTGGCTGTTGCAATCGGATATACTCCGACGGTCGGCACCATACACTCCATATAGTTGTCTGTAAAGCCCAGATTGTCAAGCAGTGTCAAAAGCACATCTGCCGGATTTCCGTTGCCGTTTTTGCTTGAGGCCTTGTCGAGCTCATTGATGATAAATACAAGATTTGACTCTCCCGCCTGTGAAAATGCCTCCATAATGATTCCCGGCTTTGCGTTTGAATAGATTCTTGAGCTTCCTGTGAGCTGCTCTGCATCATTTATGGAGCTCATATCGAGTGTGGTCCATGGAAGCTTGAGAATACGTGCAACAGCATATGCAATCTGTGACTTTCCGGTTCCTGCCGGTCCACAGAGAAGCAGTCCGTAGGCAGGAAGTGTATGAGTCCTGTTTATCTGGATAATGGTCTCAATGATTCTCTGCTTCACGCTCTCCATGCCATAGAGCTCCTCATCGAGTATGCGCCTTGCCTCCACAGGGTCAATTGCCTCAAAGTAATTTCCCTTCCACTGGATATTCATCATGATGGAAAGTGCTCTCTGCGCATGGCGTCTTTCCTCAGGTGATACCTCGCTTGAACGCGCAACTGCCAGATTTCTTCTGGCCCACAGCAGTATATTGTCAGGCAGTGTACGGCCTGCACAGGTCATGAAATCTGTGATGCTCTGTATACTGGTGAGCTTCATGCTGTCGCCCTCTTCCTCGTAATCATCGAGGTCAGGTTCATCCTCAGGCATGGTGCTGGCAAAGAGCCTTTCCATCATATACTGCAGGAATCCATCCTCTGCAGACAGCTTTGTGCCTCTGCCGAGAGACACCTCCCTCACCCTGTATACTGCGTATCCGTCAGGTGTATTGGCTCCTGAAAGCTGTACCTTTATGTGATTTTCGCCAAGCCACTTAAAAAGGCTAACGAAGCGGGAATCAATGCGCAGGATATCTGCACTGGTCACCCCATCACCATCCTCAAATTCAAAGGATGTACGCTTTATCGGATTTGTAAACATACCGAGCGCATGATGCGCCCACTCCTTTTGCTTATTGTCTATCACAACAATCGGTTTATCGGCCGATGCCTTTGTCTCTGTCGAATGAAATGTCTCATATGTACACTCCGGATGCTCATTTGCTACCGGTGTATCGCTAAAATCAAATACTGGCATTTTTATTCCTCTCTTTTCGTAATTGTATTCTTCATCATACCCTGTCAAAGGCTATATCCTGTACCACCTCGCCCGCGATGATAAGTCCTGCCACTGATGGTACAAATGCAAGGCTTCCTGGAATATCCCTGCGCTCTGTGCACTTGTGTTCGGCACCCGGCGGGCAGATGCAGTTGGTTCTGCAGCTTATAGACATATCCTCTATCGGTCTTGTAGGCTTCTCCTCAGAGTATACCACCTTGAGCTTTTTCACGCCACGTTTTTTAAGCTCACGGCGCATGACCTTTGCAAGAGGACACATGCTGGTCTTATATATATCAGCCACCTTAAATGCACTTGCATCCAGCTTATTTCCCGCTCCCATACTGCTTATGATAGGGACATTTTTCTCCTGTGCCTTCATGACAAGCGCAATCTTTGCTGTGACCGTATCAACCGCGTCAACTATATAATCATACTCTTCAAACGGAAATTCATCAGCATTTTCCGGCAAAAAGAAGCACCTGTGCGTCACGACACTGACATCAGGATTAATATCATGAATCCTCTCCTCCATCACATCTGTCTTGTATTTTCCTATGGTCTTTCGGGTTGCAATTATCTGCCTGTTTAGGTTTGTAAGACACACCTTGTCATCATCGATAAGGTCAATCGCTCCCACGCCGCTTCTGACTAGTGCCTCGCAGACATATCCGCCCACTCCTCCTATTCCAAATACTGCGACTCTTGCGCCCTTTAGCCTATCCATCGCCTCTTTTCCAAGCAAAAGCTGTGTTCTTGAAAACTGATTTAACATTTATTTCTCCTTTTCATCCCTGACCACGCCGACACCGGCAGAAATCAGGAGTCTTACTGTATCCTTAAGCATGCTCCAGTCAGCCTTTGACAGCTCATCGGCAGCCTTTATCATCTCAATGAGCTGCTTAAATGACATCTGATCAAGGTTCTCAAAATTGGAGTCCGATGCTATTGAAAAAAGCACATTTACAAACTGCTTTCGCTGCGCCTCATCCATGCTGCCTATCCAGTTTCTGAGTGTCTTGTCAAGGCGCACACTGTTTTTGTCCAGCCCATCCGCCTTTATGATACTTCCGCCCATTATCTCCCATGAAAAAGCATCATGCTGCAGCGGCCCCGAATTACGGCTTCTTACCACCTCATAATCGTCCACATGCTCAAGCAATAAGCCAACAATAGACGACTGCGGCAGAAATGTTTCTATTCTGTCAAAAATTCTTTTGTAGCCTGCCGTATATATCATCTTGTGATTGAAGCCCGGCCCGTCAAAATTAAACACCTTAATAATGACATCCTGCACCTCTTTATCCACATGCATGGCGGCAAACACTGCCAGATTTCCACCCTTTGAGTGCCCGCCTATCCACAGCTTTCCTGTATTGATGCTTTTATTGTTGATATTTTCATCATCTAAAGCTTTATCATTTATGGCTTTTTCATTTATGCCCCTATCATCATTGCATATATATGCTGCCACCTGCTTTAAATATTTTTTCGCCTTGTTCTGTCCCGGTGTCTCATCGAGATAGCTTAGATTAAAGTTTTCCTTCCAGCCGACCACGGAATGGTCTGTACCACTGTAGGAAATGAAATATGTGCCGTCAGGCAGTTCTATCGTAACCGCAGAAAACTGCGACTCCTCTTTTTCACTAATATCGTATATATAATATCTCAAAATGCAGTCAGCATAGCGCCTTGAGTGCGCCAGCTTTTGAAGCAGCCTCGCGGAGTGGCGGAAAAGATTAGGCATCTGCTCAATCTCATCATCACTGTGGTCCGCGCAATAAAGGCTTGAAAGCTGTTTTATCGTAAGGTATGACTTCTTTGCATCCGGCATATATGGCTTCATCTGCACATAAATAAGCTGTGAAAAAATCAGTCCGTCCACCTCATTTACATGCACCTCATCAAAGCCTATATCTCCACGCCAGTCAATATAATCCATGATATCTGCCATACAATGCCCTCCTGAAATATATCTGTCTTATTCATCATAGTGATCTAGGAAGCTGTGCTTTATGCCATCCTTTTTATATGCTACAACGGTAGCCAGATTTACATTCTCCACGCTCTTAAATATATTTGCCTCGACAAAAGGATTCACCTTTTTAAGATTAGCGATGAGCTGCTTTATCTCAACACGCTTTGAGCGGTTTTCCTCATTATTACAGGTGGCACAGGTATCTGTAAACTTGCAGGCACACTGTATGAAATGCAGACCGTTGTAATCACGCCATGCCTTGATATCGTCCTCCCTGACCAGGTAAAGAGGCCTGATAAGCTCCATGCCCTCAAAGTTTGTGCTGTGAAGCTTAGGCATCATGGTCTGTACCTGTGCACCATAGAGCATGCCCATGAGTATCGTCTCGATAACATCATCATAGTGATGTCCGAGCGCAATTTTGTTGCAGCCCAGCTCCTTTGCAAATGCATACAGATGTCCTCTTCTCATCCTCGCACATAAATAGCATGGCGATTTTTCGATATCATATACAGCATCAAATATATCTGACTCAAAAATAGTGGCAGGGATGCCAAGGTTCCTGCAGTTTTCCTCTATGACATGTCTGTTTGCCTCATTGTAGCCCGGGTCCATGACTAGAAACTTCACATCAAAATCAAACTTGTTGTGATGCTTAAGCTCCTGAAAAAGCTTTGCCATGAGCATGGAATCCTTACCTCCCGAAATACACACCGCAATCTTATCCCCCGGCTTTACAAGCTCATAGGTGTTTATCGCCTTTGTAAACTTGCGCCAGATGGATTTCTTAAATTTCTTTCTGATGCTTTGCTCCACATCTGCCTTTATATCGCGCTCTGCCACCTCATCCTCTTTCATGGCATCAAGCAGCCAGCTTATATAGCCTCCCTTTAAGCTTGCCGCATCAAAACCTTTTTCTGTGAGATACTCTGCCACATCCACACTCGTCTTACCACGGCTGCAGACTATGACAAGCTTCTTATCATGCAACACCCTCTCATCTGACTCTATTTCCTCTGCCTGAATATTGAGTGCTCCCTTTATGGCACCGTGCGCCACCTCTTCCTCACTTCTTATATCTATTATCTGATAGCTGTTACTATCCAGCTTTTTAACTTCTTCTATACTAAGCTGCATTTTATTTCTCCTATACTATTTCCGCAATGACTTTATTTCCTGAAATATCCTGTACTCATAATATGCCGTCACCACAAGGATGAGCCCTATCATAATGAGGCTGTATACATCGCGGATTGCTATTCCAAACGCATCACACACGCATGGCACCAAAAGCCCCGCAGTAAAAACAAGCTTTACAAACGTCAAAAGCCTGAGTGAATACCTTCTGATATTGCCCACACACAGCTCCGCTGCTATGTGATTGAGCTTTTCCGGATAATGCTGCAGCCATGTGATTGTAATGTATACAAGCAAAAGCACAAGTATATTGACCACAAACTTAAATACCTGTATGTGATAGCACACTCCATAATAAATCTGTAAGCCTATATACGCAAGAGCTAAAATAGCATCTATTGCCTCAAGCACCGCCGAAGCAAAGGTCATATCTCTTTTTCTCATATAAATCTACTACCTTTCATTAACACCTTAAACACATAAAATAAGGTAAAACGATATTGTTTTTCTTTAAACTATCTAATTTTATCATATTATGGACTATCTTTCTAGAAAAATTGTGATATAATAATCAGGTTAAAGGAATTTTATTTAAAAATTAATAATACAACGAGGTTTAATCGAAAATGAGCAAATTAACAATACCAAAGAACTATTCTTCGGCACTGAATCTTCACGATACACAGCTTGCCATCAAAACTGTTAAGGATTTCTTCCAGGGCATGCTCGCACAGCGTCTTTCCCTGACACGTGTTTCAGCACCGCTTTTCGTTGATCCTACCACAGGCTTAAACGATAACTTAAACGGATATGAAAGACCTGTTACCTTCGGCATCCTTGAGCAGGGTGACAAGGAGGCTGAGGTCGTTCACTCTCTTGCCAAGTGGAAGAGATATGCATTAAAGAAATACGGCTTTTCTCTCGGCGAGGGCATCTACACAGATATGAATGCCATAAGACGTGATGAGGAGACTGACAATATCCACTCTATATTTGTTGACCAGTGGGACTGGGAAAAGATCATCCGAAAGGAGGACAGAAACTTAGACTTCCTTAAGGAAATAGTAAAGACAGTATACAAATGCCTGCGCAAGACCGAGCAGTACATGGCTATACAGTACGACTACATAGATTTGATTCTGCCAAAGGATATCACCTTTATCACCACATCAGAGCTTGAGGAAATGTTCCCGGACAATACTCCAAAGGAGCGCGAGTATTATTTTGCAAAGGCAAAGGGTGCAATCTGTGTAATGCAGATTGGTGACAAGCTTGCAAACGGAGAGCCTCACGACGGACGTGCCCCTGACTATGACGACTGGGCTTTAAACGCTGATATCATCGTGTACTATCCTGTTCTTGATATCGCACTTGAGCTTTCATCAATGGGTATCCGTGTAGATGAAAAAGCCCTAAAGGAACAGCTTGACAAGGCCGGATGTCCTGAGCGTGCTAAGCTTCCATTCCAGAAGGCTATCCTCAACAAGGAGCTTCCGTACACTATCGGAGGCGGAATCGGACAGTCACGAATCTGTATGTTCTTCCTCAGAAAGGCTCATATCGGTGAGGTACAAAGCTCACTGTGGCCTGAAGAGACAATTAAGGCATGTGAGGAGCATGGTATTCAATTGCTATAATCTGTATACCATACTTTACTGTTTGTTATTAGTCTGTATAAATTTAGTACACTATACTAATTAATTATTCCTGAACGTAACTAAAAACCTGCTGTGTCCATCATTCATGACACAGCAGGTTTTATTATCTCTTATTTTTTAGTTTTTCCATATGCATCACAAACATCAGCATAAATGCATGTGTTGCTGCTATTATCTACACAAACATCCTCCATGCAGCCCTGATCTGCGAACTCAGCCTCTCAAACTGCCAGTGGGTATTGCTCTTTATGATACTGTTTGGATCATTTATAGTAAAGCCCTCATCATCATAGCCTGTGATCACCATAAAATGTCCATTGTCTGTGAAATCTCCCGGACCGACATTTACGACTATCAGATTGCCCTCATCAAGCTTTTCCTTAAAAATATCCTCATTTACCTTTACGCTCTTAGCATTTACGCCGAAGTGCCTGCAGCCCTTGCTTATAAGATTCCATGCACTTCCGGAGCCATCCACACTGTAGCCGGCCTCCTTTGCATACTCTGCCACCGCAAGAGGGGACGCCTGTGCATCATGTGTCAGATATAATACAACCATCGAAAGTGCAGTCGGACCGCAGCCACTCGCCGCAAAATAATTGCCACTGTACTTTTCATAGCCCCATCTCTTATCCCACTGCTGCAAAAGAGGTACTGTATCCTGCGAGGCCTCTGCAGTCAGATCAATATCATGCTCTTTCGAGTGCTCCTTAGGATACTCATATATGAAGTCAATTGCCTCATCATTTTTCTTGGCAAGCTCCTTTAGCTGCCCCGGATACTTTGCACTGTGAAGTATCTCATCAAGCTTCGTTTCCTTGTCAGGCTCGCTGTCTTGCTCCGCAGCGTTTACATCAGCCTCTGAGCTGTTTTGATTTTTTTCTGAATCCATTTTAGATGCGGTAAGTGAATTATTATTCTTCTGCACATCAACATCTCTTGATTGCGTCTTATTATCAGCACCTACCACTGCATCAGCTACGGGAACTAAAAGCTGCATGCCACACGCCAGAAATGTTGTTATGATTATCGCTGCACAAAGAACTATTGCGCCTATTTTCATACGCCTGTCGCGGTGCCTTGCACGTTTTATGCTTCCCTGCCTTCTATGAGTTTTCTTATGTGTCTTTCCCATTGTTTTCCTCTTACTATTACAGCTTATCAACCTCATCCATCCAGATACGTCCGCACGCATCAGAAGGCATCCTTAGGTCTCCTCTCGGTGAGACCGCCACTGTTCCTACCTTTGGTCCATCCGGCAGACATGAGCGCTTGAACTGCTGTGCAAAAAATCTGCGATAGAAGTTCTTAAGCCATTTGAGAATAAACTCATCATCATATTTTCCTTCAAATGCTATCCTTGCAAGGCGGTAAACCTTGGCAGGAGCATAGCCGCAGCGCAGCATATTGTAAAGGAAGAAGTCATGCAGCTCATAAGGGCCCACAAGATCCTCTGTCTTCTGTGAAATCTTACCGTTTTCAGGTGGTAAAAGCTCAGGAGAAACAGGTGTATCAAGCACATCAAGAAGTGTACTTTCCAGCAAATCGCTGCCACAGGTATCTGCATAGTATTTTACCAGATGGCGCACCAGAGTCTTTGGAACCGATGCATTTACAGCATACATGGACATATGGTCTCCGTTGTAGGTAGCCCAGCCGAGTGCCAGCTCTGACAAATCTCCTGTACCTATAACCATTCCGTTTTCCTTGTTTGCGATATCCATAAGTATCTGTGTGCGCTCGCGTGCCTGTCCATTCTCGTAGGTGACATCATGCACAGACGGATCCTGTCCGATATCCCTGAAATGTATATTTACAGCATCCTTTATATCCACCTCGATAAATGTAGCTCCAAGGCATTTAATGAGATTTACCGCATTGTCATATGTGCGGTCTGTTGTTCCAAAGCCCGGCATAGTAACTGCCGCTATATCCTTGTGATCCTTTCCCAAAAGGTCAAATGCTCTCACCGTGACAAGCAGTGCCAGTGTGGAGTCGAGTCCTCCTGAAATACCGATAACCGCGGTCTTGCAGTTGGTATGCTCTAATCTCTTTTTAAGCCCCATAGCCTGAATCATAAGAATCTCATCACAGCGTCTGTCCCTGTCTGTCTTGTCTGCAGGAACAAAAGGAGCGCAATTTACATAGCGGCTAAGAATGGTATCCTTTACCTCAAGATCAAACTCAGCCCATCTGTGATCATCCTCGACAACAAATGTTGTCATCCTGCGCCTCTCAGTCTCTATTCTTTCTACATCAAACTCGCTGTATATAGTCTCATTTGTAAAGCGCTTTGACTCGGCAAGCACATTTCCGTTTTCACAGATGAGATTGTGTCCTGAATAGACCACATCCTGTGTGGACTCACCGTCTCCCGCTGACGCATAAATATATCCACAGATTAATCTGGCAGACTGTCCGCTCACAAGCTCTCTCCTGTATATTGCCTTGCCTGTCACCTCATCTGATGCAGACAGATTTACAATCACAGTGGCACCAGACATCGCGTGTCTGATGCTCGGCGGGTTCGGAGTCCAAAGATCCTCACAAAGCTCCACCGCTATCTTAAGCTTTGGCAGCTGCTTGCAGCTAAAAATAAAATCAGTATCTACAGACACCTGCTGTCCATTTTTCAGTGTGACATATGTGCTTAAGTTTTCTCCCGATGCAAAATGCCTTGCCTCATAAAACTCATTATAGTTTGGCAGAAATGTCTTTGGCACCATGGCAAGCACCTCTCCGCGCGATACAACTGCCGCCATATTATAGAGCATGCCGTTTATCTCATATGGAAGCCCTATGAAAAATATGCCGTCAAGGCTCCTGCTGTAATCTGCTATCCCTATAAGCTCATCCTCTGCTGCAGCTATGAGCTTATCCTGCCAGAAAAGATCCTGACAGGTGTATCCGGTAATGCAAAGCTCCGGGAAAACAACCACCTTTGCCCCGTTATCAGTGCACTCCTTCATAAGAGCTTTAATAAGCTGTCCGTTGTATACAGTATCAGCTACCTTTACCTTTGGTGTCGCTGCAGCGACCTTTATATATCCGTCCTTCAATTAGCGCATCTCCTTCAACTCATCCACCGTAAACTCATATGCCTTATTACAGAACTGGCACTTTACCTCAATGCTCTCACCATCTGCGATAATGGAATCAAGATCCTTTTTACTTAATGTGGAAAGTGCTCTTCTCACACGCTCCTTTGAACAGTCACAGTGGAAGCGTGTCTCAGTCGTATCTGTGATTTCAAGCCCGAAATCCCCTAAAATTTCCTCAAGTATCTGCTCCGGAGTCAGCCCCCTGTCAAGCATCTGTGTCACCGAATCAATCTCTGTGATTTTCTTTTCAAGCCTGTCCACAACCTCATCCGGTGTAAACGGCATAAGCTGGATGATAAATCCACCGGCCTGCTTTACGCTCTGGTCCTTATCCACCAGCACGCCAAGACCAACCGCCGATGGAATCTGCTCAGATGTGGCAAAATAATAGGTCAGATCCTCAGCTATCTCACCTGTTTTAAGCTCACACTGACCTGAGTACGGCTCCTTTAAGCCCATATCCTTTATAACTGTGAGTATTCCAAGATCAAGCGCTCCACCCACATCGAGCTTGCCTGCCGCATTGAGTGGCAGCTCAACCTGTGGATTTATGGCAAAGCCCTTTACATTGCCGTGCGAATCTGCTGTGACGGTAAGTCCCTTTGCAGGTCCGCTGCACTGTATCTGAAGAGTTATGATATCCTTATCGCCCTTCATCATAGCTCCCATCATGGCTCCCGCAGAAAGAAGTCTGCCAAGTGCCGCCGTCATGACAGGTGTTGTCATGTGATCCTCTCTGGCGGTCTCCACCATCTCCCTTGATGTTACAGCAAATGCTCTGATATTAGCATCCGCCGCTGTTGCTCTTACTATATAATCTGACATAATTTACCTCTCATTATCTAATTCTATGCTTTATGTGCAATTACAGTGACCTTCTCACTGTCACACTTCACCTGATCGTCTGTGTACGCATCATACACCGCATCAAACACAAGTCCCGACTGCTCAAGAAGCTCCTTAAGCTCTGAAATCTCATAGCATCTCTGGAAATGAGTTTCCTCAAACTTCTTGTAGATGTCATCCTCATCCTCTGACTGCTCCTTTATAAAAAGTGTCAGGTCATACTCGTTTATTTTCTCATCGGCATCATAATAATTGTCCCATATAAAGCTGCCCTCATCACGGTTTTCAGCTATGGTATTATCAGCCATGAGCACCTCATATTTGTATGGAGTATTGATATCAAATATAAAAATGCCACCCTCTTTGAGACTTTCGCTCACGCAGAAAAAAACTGCCTGCAGATCCTCAGGCTCAAGAATGTAATTGATGCTGTCACATGCGCTTACGACGGCACTCACCTTTTCTCCCGGTTCAAACTCTCTCATATCCTGCATCAGATAAAGGATTCTGTCATCCTCTCTCTCAAGTGCCATATCAAGCATGTCAAAAGAATTGTCAATGCCTATCATATCATAGCCTGCATCTGCAAGAAGCGTGGTAAGCTTTCCCGTACCACAGCCTAAGTCCACGACATATCCACTGTCTATGCCATTTGCACGCAGTTTTTCGACAATATATCTGCCCCACACCTCATATGGCACATTGTCCATGAACATGTCATACACCCGGGCAAAACTCGTGTATGCTTCCATAATTACCTCATTTCATATTACAGAACCCCTGCTGCTTACATGCGAGCATGACGCATCAGCTTTTTTGTTCTCAGTGGTTCTGAATAGTTACTATTGATTATATAATAACAATTAAATGTCTCAAAATCAAGGTTGATATAAGGCACAAAAACCATTATACTAAGCATATGATTGATAATTACGAACACTACATAACAAAAAACATCAAAGCATTTTACAAAAGGCGTCTTTTCTCCCCGATTGTATACATCATTCTGCTTACCGTGCTATGGTTTGCATTTTCACTCGGAGATATTTTATCGCCCATACATATTGATGATTCTGTCAGCTTTGAAGCTGCATACAAGGATTCGGACAGATATGTAAAAACCACCCTTAAAAAGCTTTACTTTACCGGCTACACCATGAAGGACGGCAACGATATCAAGGGCTATTACTACTACTGCATGCGTGATAAGCACTGCTCTATTGTACTGCTTGCACCATCCACCTGTGAGGAGGGTCTGCCCTCTATAGATAAGCTCACAGTGGTCGGTAAAATCGTAAAGGGCAAGGGCACCTACACACAGTTTGTAAATAAACTGTCTAAGGATCTGAGTTGGGATTCCAAGGGACTCTCCGATACCATAACAGGCTACTATCTTAATGAGCCTGAGTACCATTTGAAAACTACTATTTTTATGTTTGTTTTTTATTTTGGCACTCTCATCTATGCTGTTATCAGCCTGATATTCTACATCCTTTGCATCAGGTTTCCTGTTTTGGCACCAGCATGTCAGAATCTTGTTGTATTCGGCAACCCACACAAGCTGCTTGCCGAGGCTGAGGAGGAGCTTGCCACACTGCCACAGCTTGCCACCGAGGATATGTTTATCACAGAGCACTATTTTATCATGACCTCGCCTTATGGCAATGCCATCGTGCCTATCAAAGAGATTTTATGGATTTACAAATACTCTACCCTGCACAAGATTCTGTGGTATCATTTCAGCATATCATATACACTGCATATTTCCGCAAATAAGCATCTGTATATTCATTGTCCGAAGAACACGAAGTCTGATATCGATGGTATCATCGATTATCTGGCTGAGGCTAATCATGATATTCTGGTTGGTTTCAGTGAGGAAAACAGATTGAAGGTGCAGGCTGTTCAGGGGAAACCGCTGCATATTGAGAGGCTTCTTGCGTGGAAGAAGAAATAAAGCGTTTTAAGTTTGGGTATTCAAAGTTTTTTAGGGTCTTTACTTTTTAGGGTCTTTCGTTCGGGTTCT
>ERZ827101.656-NODE-656-length-53218-cov-19.438952_pt1 | contig 53218 bp, 45 predicted proteins | sample MGYA00519869_ERZ827101 | MGnify/ENA primary metagenome ERZ827101 (study PRJEB31778, sample SAMEA3449256) | human gut metagenome | biome: human gut; feature: human-associated habitat; material: faeces | place: United Kingdom | collected 2010/2012 ...
TCCGCAGCCTATCATAACTGCCTTTTTTGAATTTGATTTTTTCTTATTCATGCAATCATCCCTTCCTTTTGTTATTCTACAATTCTTTCAAATATGTATTCATTACCTGACGAAATTTCGCCTCTGAATACATAACCAAGTCTGTTAAAACTTCTGATATCATCTGGTTTTTCTATATGATTCTCTGCCATATATCTTACCATTTCACCACGAGCCATCTTAGCATATGTGCCTTTTGTGATAAGCTTATCACCAGACTTTTCGCAAAAAGTAATAGTAATATATCTGTCTGCTGGAGTCAGATATTTTTCAATACATTTAGAGTATTCCTTTGAAGCCAGATTAATGATAATTCCGCTGTCATCCATTACTTCCCTGTAAAGCATCTCACCCCAGAACTCATACAAATTTTTATAATGCCCTATTGAAGCCTTTGCCTGCATTTCGAGTCGATATGGTGTAATACCATCCATCGGTTTTAATACCCCATAAAACGCTGACATTATTCTCAAATGTTCCTGCACATAATCAAAATGAGCATTTTCAAAAACTACAGGAGCCATATACTGATAGGCAATGCCCTCGTAAGCTAAAACAGCAGGTGTAAGTTGTTTATACAGATTCATAGAATTAATTCTCTCTATGTTCTGTGCCGCAATATTGTCATTGCACTTCCACATTTTTTGAAGTTCTTCTTCGGTTCTTCCTTTCAGCCAGCTAAGTATCTCTTCTGTTTTTTCCATGAATACCGGACATGATAATATACCTATGCTATCAGTGTCTGTTTTCATTTTTTTAGCGGGTGATAATATAATCTTCATCAGCTTAGTTCCTGCAGCATTTTTTCAGGATCATCAGCTGCTTTTACTTTATCATTAGCTTTTACTATTATCCCATGTTCATCAATAAGGTATGTTGTTCTGACCACACCCATGGATACTTTTCCGTAGTTTTTCTTTTCCTTCCATACATCATATGATTCAATAACCTTGCGCTCTGTATCTGATAAAAGCGTAAATACCAGTCCATGTTTTTCCTCAAATTTCTTATGTGATGCAACTGAATCCTTGCTTACACCAAGTACAACCGCACCTTTCTCAACAAACTGTGGGTATCTATCTGAAAATCCACAAGCCTGCTTTGTACATCCAGGTGTATTATCCCTTGGATAAAAATATAGGATTACTTTCTTTCCAAGATATTCGCTTAATTTATGTAATTCTCCATTCTGATCCGGTAATTCAAAATCCGGTGCTTTTGTTCCTACTTCTAACATTTTTATTCTCCAATCTATGCATCTTTCATTTCTTTCTTCTGACATTCCTGGCAGATGCCCTTAAAAAAAATGTCATGGCTTATATACTTCATTCCATGTGTGTCTTTTATTCTCTTCTCCATCTCTGATATAACATCCATATCAACGTCAAATATCTCTCCACACTTTACGCATTCCACATGGTAGTGATTTTCGAGTGTAAAGTCAAAGCGGTCTGAACCATCTGGAACTTCCACTTTTCTAACCTTGCCTTCTTCTACAAGAATGCCAAGATTTCTATATACAGTCCCTCTTCCGATAGATGGATATTTTTCTTTTATAAATGTATATATCTGGTCTGCTGTTACATGACTGTGCATTTCATTTACTGCATCAAGTACCATATCTCTTTGAATTGTATTTCTAATTTTTTTCAGCCTCCTTAATAGGATTTATTCTTAATTAAGATTTTATATCATTCCTTTTATTCTGTCAAGCATATATTTAATTATGTGCACAATTATAAAAAAAGATATTCAGATACGTAACACTCATCTGAATACCTTTTTTGTAACTTTATTAAATTGTCAACTTCTACAGCATCTCCATCAATCTCAAATCGTGCAATTACATCACATCCACACTTATCTGCAAGTATATCTGCTGCTTTGCAGAAAGTATTTTGTCTGACTGGGGCATACATTATTAAAATATAATTGCATAACAAACAGTTCTATAATCTGTCAGGATTATCATATATATTTATATATTCGGCTACAGATCTGTCAAATGTCTTGATATGACCAAACAGCCAGTCAATAACATTGATTTTTACCTGTTCCATAAACTTTTCATCTGGTCCCTCATTTTCATCCAGATAGTCATAGAGTACCTTAACAGTATGCCTGAACTCCTCATGCTTCTTTATATGTTCCTCCAAGCCTGGGTAACCTACATCTTTCTGCAGTTTTTCTTCTTCTTTGAAATGAAATTCCGTATATTCATCAAGATAATCAAGCATTTTAATTGCCTTTACTCTTGCATCTTCTGATTCACATGCACTCACAAACTGCTGAATACGATCAATCAGTTCCTTATGCTGCTCGTCTATTGTCTTATTGCCTGTTATTAAATTATCATCAAATGTAATTACTGTCATAAAACCACCTTACAATCCACCTCATATAAGTTACCAAATTGCATAAATATTCTAATTCTTTTCTACTTCTTCACTTTTCTTAACTGCACCTTTGCCCGAAATCATCTTATACCCAGAGAGTACAGAAAATAACATACATCCCATTGCTCCAATCGCAAAAATCTTATGTTCCTTCATCTTTCCTCTGAAGCCGGTATAAAATGTAGCAACCATACATGCTAATGCACCTACTGCCCAATATTTATGAGTTTTCACGATTTCACCTCCAATCTCTTTAATTGTAACGCAAATATAATTGCTGTACAACACCATTATCTATGCATTTCTTTATATGTTCTGTCAATGATGTTTCATAAATTTTTCAACAAGTTCAGCTGATTTCTTAATAATTCTCTGCATGCACTTCAAAATAGCTCTGCGGATGATTACATACCGGGCATACCTCAGGTGCTTTTGTTCCTACCACAATATGTCCACAGTTACGGCATTCCCATACCTTAACCTCGCTCTTTTCAAATACCTGTGCAGTTTCAATATTTTTAAGAAGTGCACGATATCTCTCCTCGTGATGCTTCTCAATCTCTCCTACAGCTCTGAATTTTGCTGCAAGTTCATGAAAACCTTCTTCCTCAGCTGTTTTAGCAAAGCCTTCATACATATCTGTCCACTCATAATTCTCACCTTCTGCAGCTGCTACTAAATTTTCTTTTGTATCTCCAATTCCTGCTAATTCCTTGAACCACATCTTTGCATGTTCTTTTTCATTATCTGCGGTCTTTAAAAACAATGCTGACATCTGTTCATAGCCTTCCTTTTTTGCTACAGAAGCAAAATAGGTATACTTATTTCTTGCCTGAGACTCCCCTGCAAATGCTTCCTGTAAATTTTTTTCTGTCTGTGTTCCTGCGTATTTGTTCGCTGTCATTTCTTTTACCTCCGTTTTCTTCACTACTTTTTTAAAATCTGATGCCGGGTGCTTACACAAAGGACATATAAAATCATCCGGTAATTCTTCGCCTACATATTCATATCCACAGATTCTGCAACGCCATATCGTCTGACCATCCTCCGTTTGTCCAACTGCCTCCTTTTCCGATTGTAGGATATGCTTCTTTTATAAATTCATACACTTCAGTTGCTGTAACATGCCTTTTCATCTTATATACGGCATTTCGTACGAGATCTTTCTGAATAGTATTTCTTCTATTTGTCATCCAATCTCCTTATTAGGATTTGTTCTTAATAAGGATTATATATCATTTTAATAGTTCTGTCAATAAAATAGTAATGATTCTTGTTATTATTTTTGCTTTAACTATAAAAATAGATATCGCTATTTCAAACGCTACCAATATTCCAATTTTAACAATATTGCTTCCTACAAGCATCGCTGCAGCTAGCGAATCTATTAAAATATGTGCGATTACGCAGGGTAACACACCTTTGGAATATTCTTTTATTGTTCCAAACATAAATGTATTTCCTAATATCATTAGATAGAATATTAGATAATTACTAGATCCAGCTGTAATCCAAGGTAATCTATAAATTGGAATGTGCCATAAAAACCACACGATTGATATTAAGAACATTTTTAATACATATGACTTTATATTAAACTTTGGTTGCAAATACCATCTCCAACCACATTCTTCTAATCCACCTTGCAGGATTGTCCATGGCATATATACCAATACTGAAATAATTGTTCCGCCCGTCAACGATATATTTCCCATTATAAATGAAACACCATAATATACGCATACACTACCAATTGCCAAGATATATGAGTAGATGGACTCTCTCTGCAAAAACATATCTTTGAGCACCGCTTTCTGCCCATCTGATTTTGCAAAAGCAATCGCAACAAACATTGGCGTTAAGTTCATTAAAATAAACAAGACAGAGGAACCAATTGAATTTCCTTCAGAAAACAAAATAAGTAATATCTGACCAATAACAAGAGTTACTGCAAGCGTTATTGCAGAATAGGATAATGATTTTTTCATCATAATCTCTCCATAAATTCACATTTGTACTTTTCTTTTATATCGCATAGACACAGTATATCATATCCACTGTGCCTATGCGATATCCTACTGCTTCTTTCTATTCCGGTGTATATGCCCAGTGCATCATTCGGTTTGTGATGGTATCTTCCCACTTAGGCTTTTCCCTTTCAGGTCTTCTTACATATGAAATGTGTAACCACAACATTAATAAGCACTAAAGAAAACATTACACCTACAGTACTAAGGATCGGCCAATGAAATGTAAAATATGACAATTTATTTTCCATATAAATCTTTACTCCAACCAAAGTGACCATTCCTACAGTAAACAACAATCCCATCACACACATAAAATAAAAACTGCCTTCTCCAAAAAGCATTAATTTCATTTGCTTATCGGTCATCCCAATGCTTTTCATAATATCAAATTCTTTTCTCCGAGTGTACATCCCGGTAAATACAACATTACAATAATTAGTCAATCCCGCAATGAATAATATGATACTTACAGCACCTAAGAGAATTCGATTTCCTCTCATATATGTTTCTTTTTGCTGCATCAGATCTGATTTACAGATAACAAAAACTCCTGCTTCGCCGGTTCCCTCATCCATTGATACTTCTGTCATTTCGGATCGTTTCTTATTTTCCTCGGATATCAGCTCATTGATCTGTGTTTTCACATAAGGTTCTTTTTCCGGATCAGCAGTTAATTCCATTGTTAATATCTTTTTCTCAGTCGGTATCTTTTGAAAACCTTTCTCACTGATAAAATAATATAAACTGCCTTCTCCATGCCAGGATTGATGTATTTCCGGGAAATTATCGCTTTGCTGGTCTAAATAACCGCATAGAGTAAATGTTGCGGATTCCTTTTGTAGGAAATCGTCTTCCTGTTGTTTCTCTTTACTATCAGAATTATTTTGTTCTTTTCTACGAATTGCATCTTCTTTTGAAAGCAGCGTTTTAAAATATACCGGTTCTCCAATTGCTTCATCTGCAAGTTTTTGCTGTTCCGGAGTCAGCATATGATCATGTATAATTAATACGCCATTTCCTTCTTCCAAAGATTTTACGTCAATATTCAATTGATTATCCTGCACGTATTTCTTAAGTGACAAGATTTGATTTTCATCTATAACTTGTACAGTATCCCAGCTAAATCCTTCCACCATATTGCCATCTGTAAGATTCGAAAGCCCCTCGTCATAAGGACGAATTCCCTTCTTAGATATAACCGTAGTTACATAGGCTCCTTCGATCAGATTGGAGTTCTCCCAATCAATGCCATCTATCTCGTGTAGTTTTTCCTCTAACTCTTGAGAGATTGGTGAAAATTCATCATAATCATTGTCATACAACAGTTCCACACCGTCTCCCTGTGTTAACAAAGGATCAACATCGATTTCTCTGGTTTTATATTCTTCCCCACATCCCTGGCTTTTCCCGAATTCGCTAAACTCTCCTGCCAACAAAAAATCAGGGCGTTTCTCAAGAAGATGCTTATAATCGCATCCATTTGTAAGTACATTCATTAGAATAAAAGACAGGACTCCTAAAAAGATGGAAATACTTGTAATGATAAATCGTGCTTTATGACGTGTTATATTTCCCCATGCAATATAAAACATTTCTCCTGTCTCAGAGCGTTTCAACACCAGTTTTCCAGGATGTTTTATTTTTTTGTCACCCATATTTCCATCATAAGTGGCACTCTCGACACAAGACAGCTTCGTGATTTTTCTAATAACGCCTTCTGATGCCATCCACAAAATTCCATTTACAAATACAACAGAAAGAAAAAGAATCCATGGTCTGAAAAAGGAAAGTATCATATTTCCTCCCATTTCCTGATAAAAATGAAACCCTAATATTTCCGGTATCAATAAGACCAAAATCAATACAGAAATCAAACTCCCTAAGACAGAACCTTTTAACATGAGTAACCGCATTTGTTTCCGGTATATTTTTGTGATCTGTCTTTCTGTGGCTCCAATCGTGTGGAGTAATCCGAGATTTTGAATATCTTCACTCATGGATATCCAAAGAACATTACGCACAAGGAAATATATTCCACACAAAATACCTAGCGTTCCTAATATCACCATCTCATATCCACCTGCGAATTTAGAAACGGCAGTATATTGTGCTGTATCAGAAACGTATATCTTCTGATCTGCACTCTTCATCGGCAATGCCTGATATAATTTTTCTTCTGTTTTGCTTCTGCTTAAATGATTGCTCTGACTGAAAAGTAAAGTATAGGGACCCTTTTCCAGGTTTAACTCATTAATTTTGTCATGTGAAATATATCCGATTGCTAATTTATTTCCAGAGTCCGTATACCATCCACATAGTTTGAATTTTTCTTTCGAATGTTCGAACAGACCTTTGTATACATCTAAGTTTATTTCCATTCCCTGTTCCGGTTCAGAAATACCAAGTTTTTTCAATGCCCGCTTAGACAATAGAATTTCATCCTTTTTCTGTGGGTAGCTTCCAATTATATTGGTATATGCAGGCTTCAAAAAATTGTTCCAGCTTTCTGAGTCAGCCCATACTACATCACATATCGTTTTTGCATTATCATCTGAAATGTCTGTAGCTTCACCTACAAAAATACTTTTTCCAACCCGTTTTATATAATCCAGTTGTTTTAATTTTGCATATTGTTCTTCTGTTCCATCTTCTATTCTGCCCGAAGAAGCAGTTCCATTTTCTCGGGTTAATCTTATTTCTTCTGCTTGTATTTTTCCACAGGAGATTCCGAAGACCATGGTTATAGCAACAATACCGATTACTACTGAGCAAAATAAAATCGTATTTCTCACCTTTTTTGTGCCCGCAAAATTTTTAGCCAGGAATCGGATTATATCTTCATTGTTATTTGGAATGTTCTTATGAAACATAGTGATACCTCCTAACAATCGTTACAATCTCTTGTATAGATTTTCCCATCGGACATACGTATTACTCTGTCTGCCATCTGCGCTACTTCCTCTTGATGCGTCACGATCAATATCGTCTGATGAAATCTGACGGCACAGGATTTTAGTAATCCTACGACTTCCATACTTGTAACAGAATCCAGATTTCCGGTCGGTTCATCCGCCAGGACAATAGCCGGTTTCGTTAATAATGCCCGTGCTATAGAAACTCGCTGTTGCTGCCCGCCGGACAGCGTTGATGGAAGACGTTCTAATTTATCTTTTAGTCCTAGTATTTCTATAATCTCATTGAAAAAATCTACATCGATTTCCTTGCCATCCAGTCTCATTGGGAGGACAATATTTTCACGTATACTAAGAGAAGGTATCAAATTATATTGCTGAAATACAAATCCGATATTTCTTCTTCTGAATATCGTTCTTTCTTCCTTGTTAAGATCTTTTAAACTTGTATTTCTGATCCAGACACCTCCAAAATCCGGAGTATCAAGACCTCCTAAGATGTTCATAAGTGTTGTCTTTCCGCATCCTGACGTACCGACAACTGCTATAAATTCACCATCTTCCACAGTCAACGACACACCATCTAAAGCACGCACTTCATATGTATCGGATGTATAATATTTTTTTAGATTCATGGCTTTGATTATATCCATCTTTTCTGTAAACTCCTTTCGTAAATGCTACCTTTAACTCAGCCATAATCTATTATACATGGTACCTCTTACAAACTTCTTACAAGCTGCATATGAACTGTCTCTACCGGAAGATTTACCTCTATAAGCAGCCCTGGCTTCATTTGTTTTGCTTTCATCATCCCTTTTTGTAATAGAACAATCTCTCTGGAAAGATATAAACCAATTCCGCATCCTTCCTGCCCTCTTGCCTGCTCACCACGATAAAATCTTTGAAAAATTTTATTTTCTTCTCCATCTCTTATCCCGATTCCATAATCTCTTACTTGAATTTTATAAAACATTTCTGTCTGTTTCATTGTGATATTGATCGTGCTGTTGTTTTTACTATATTTGACTGCATTATCAAACACATTATAAAACGCCTCACACATCCAGTTTTTATCATGTTCGCAAATGATTTTCTCTGGCAATTCTACTTGAAAAAAGATTTCTTTCTCTTCTGCCTTTTTCTGTATTTGCCCCAACGCATTTAGAATCGTTTCGACAAGATTTTCTTTTTGCATGTGAACTTGTATGATTCCTTGCTCTAATCGGGCAGTTTTTATAAAGCTCTCCACCAAAAAGCATAATTGTTCTTCACTTATTCGCAAGTCTTTCATGTATTCTGCATTCAATACTTCTTGCGTTTCATTCAATGATTCTTGCAGCAATTCTGTATAATTTTTTATATTTGACAGCGGTGTCCGTAGTTGATGCGCAATCTCAGAAATCAATTTCTGTATCTCATATCGACTTTTTTCGGCCTCTTTTCTTCTTCCCTCTAACATTTCCTGTAAACGGATTAGCTGATTGCTAGTTTTGGAATAAAGCGTTTCCTTCCCGATATCTGAACCATCTAATTCATTGCCGTTTATTAAGGATTCCGTCAATTTATATATTTTATTCATTTCCTTCGCTCTTAAATGATTTTCCACTAAATATACAGTACTTCCTCCGAGTATGAAACCTATTAAAAGTACTGTAGAAATTGCTACAACCATGCTAATCTCCCATTCTATATCCCATTCCAAATACATTACTGATAACATTCGATGAATCATTCAATTTCTTTTTCAGTCTGCTGATCATAACGCTAATTGTGTTAGAATCAATGAATTCACTATCGATTCCCCATATATTTTCCATTATCATCTCTTTTGTAAGAACCTGATTCTGATTCATAATAAGATATTCTAAAAGCTGATACTCTTTGACTGTCAAAAATATTTCCGTCTCTCCGACGAAAACCTGTTTTCTATCAGAATACAAAATGACTTGTCCGCATATAAAAGTATTTTCATTTGACTTTCTCTTTAAAACAACTTCTATACGTTTTAGCAATACCTTTATTGAAAATGGTTTGACCACATAATCATCTGCTCCTGTATCAAACGCTTTTAACATATCTTTTTCATCATCTTTTGCTGTTAAAAAAATAGCTGGAATTTTTCCATTTTTTTGAAGCTCTTGATATAGATTTATTCCATCCCCATCCGGCAATCCAATATCTACGATCAACAAATCTACAGAACTATCTATATTTTTAATTGCCTCTTTTCTTGAAGCGGCAAGAATCGTTGTATAACCTTGATTTTTCAAAGATCTATCTAATGCTTTTCTTAACAATTTATCATCTTCTATAATTCCTATTACCATACACACCTCCTGATTTTTCTAGAATGTAATACAAAAAGTCCATTACAATATATATAACACCTCTGTATATTGTAACGGACTTTTTCAAACCCAGACTTGGTGCAAGCACCATTTCCGATAAAAACCTCGAAAGTTTTTATTTTATGTGCATATATTCCCCAATTTCATTCACAAAATCAATATGTTTTCTACTAAATTTTCATCTACTATTTTATACTACTGGGTACAGGCTTGAATCTATTGTTTCATACTTATCACATAGCACCTCTAGTGCTTGAAAATCTAGTGCTGATTTCACATACCCAGCCGTTGTATCATTTGATACTTTTTGATTGTACATCACTTTGGCATTTGAAATAATTTTCTCACGTTGTTTACGTATAAAAATCATTTCATTGTGAACGAGATCCTTATACGTACTATCTGATTCATTTTCCAAATCATATAATTCAAGTTCTGATGTAGGTACCGGAATCATATGGCTAATTCTGAGTGTGCCCTTTAATTCTTTTTCACCATCTTTATTTTTTACTACAATTCGTATAATTGGCACAATGCTTTTCTTAATGACCTTATTTGCTCCTGCAATCTGATAATCCGAATCTTTGGGCGATGACATCGGAACATAATAAAGATATTGTCCAATCTGCAAAACTACACCCAAATATTTCCTAGTATGTGTTCTAGAATTAATTTTGTTAGAATATACGTTTGGAAAATCCTTACGCAACCATTCCACATAATCATCCGAAACACTATATAATTTGAATTCTTCCATCCGTATCTCCTTTTATTTATTTCTCCTTATACGAAAACAAGGGAGCTAACGCTCCCTTTGAGTTTAAAATTCTCCACTTATATGGCAGGAGCTCTCCCGAGTTTAAAATCTTCCACTTATATGGCAGGAACTCTCCCGAAGATAGGCTCTCTATCTAAGAATAGTATATGACAAATTCATAAAAATAGCAACTCTTTTTATGTAATTGTTGCGTTGTTACTGCATTAAAGCTTCGATAAAAACATCCAAGATTAGTGAGCCACAAAGTGGGCAATTCTTCAAAAACTTACATGAATGCTCCTATAAATCCCTTATTTCAATCTCTCGTTTCCATCAAAACAACTTTTCCAAACACAAAAGAGATCTTCACTTCATCTTCACCTTCCGCGAACTCATTACTCACACACAAGCTGTCTCCTGATGAGAGCAAATGATTCTGCAATGGATATTTTGCACCGCTGATACAGAAATCCTCAACCGGAAATTGCATCGGAAATACTGAAAAATACTTTCCGAAAGCTTCTTCTCTGCGAATTGCGATTCCATGATCAAGCAGACGAATTCTATTATGACTGTCTAAGATCATCGCTTGAGATCCTGCTTCAAGTGCAATATTCAGGCACTGGACATTGGCCCAGAAATGATCCAAACGATTTCCTGTTCCTCCAAGAATCCAGATTTCTTTTCTTCTGAGTCCAAGACACATACGAAGTGCAATCTCCGTATCAGACGCATCCTTTACCGGATTGAACTCCCGGATCGGTACACTTGCTTCTTTTCTATAATAATCGATCACTTCTTCCGGTACACTGTCAAAATCTCCCACAATGTAATCCGGCTTGATCTTATGTTCATAAAGAAATGCGAGTCCTTTATCTACTCCGATAATAAATTCTGTCTCTTCTGCCTCAAGAATTGGAAGGATAAAATCTTCTTCCAGCATTCCCCCGCTCACAATAACTGTTCTCTTACACATTGCCGTTTAAAATCTCCATAAACTTTGCTGTATTATCTTTGATGTCGCCTTTAAAAACTCCTGAACCTGAGACCATTACATTCGCTCCGGCTGCAAGTACTTCTGCCACGTTTTTATGATAGATTCCACCATCTACTTCAATATCAGTTGTAAGTCCTTTTTCATTCAGAAGGTTTCTCAATTCACTGATACGCTCCAGTGATTCCGGAATAAATGCCTGTCCGCCGAATCCCGGTTCTACAGACATGATCAGAAACATCTCTGCCTGATCCAGATATGGAAGCAGTACATCAACCGGTGTCTTCGGTTTAATAGAAATTCCCACTTTCGCTCCTGCTGCATGGATTTTATCAATTGTTGCCTGCAGATCTTCACATGCTTCATAATGAACTGTAACGATATCTGCTCCTGCTTTCACGAATTCTTCCACATAACGGATCGGTTCTGTCACCATAAGATGAACATCCAGTGTTTGTGTTGTTGCTCCCTTGATTGATGCGAGAACAGGCATTCCAAAGGAAATGCTTGGAACGAACATTCCGTCCATCACATCAAAATGAATATACTCTGCGCCTGCTTCTTCTGTTAATTTCAACTGCTCTCCTAAAATCTTGAAATCTGCTGAGAGAATAGATGGTGCCAAAATATTTTTCATAAACTTAATACCTCTTTCTTTCCTTTAGTTCACGGTACATCTCCGTATAATCTTCATATCTGATCTTATGGATCTTCCCTTCTTCTACTGCTTCTTTCACAGCGCATCCGGGTTCATGAATATGGTCACAGCCATTGAACTTGCACTGTCCTTCAAACGGTGTAAATTCCGGAAAATAATATTTTAAATCTTCTTTTTCGAAATCATTGACGTAAAGAGAACTGAATCCCGGAGTATCCATAATATAAGACTCTTCTCCGATCACGATCAGTTCGGAATGTCTTGTTGTATGTTTCCCTCGGTCAATCTTCTTACTGATACTTCCTGTCTCCATCTTCACTTCACTCTGAAGAAGATTGATCAGAGAAGACTTTCCGACACCGGAAGGACCTGCAATTGAAGTTGTCTTTCCTTTTAAAAGTGATTTTAACTCACTGATATTTTCTTCTTCCTTTGCACTTGTAAAGATCACCGGATATCCGCATCCGGTATAAACTTCTTTCAATTCTGCAATTTCAGGATGGCTTGCAATATCTGTCTTATTAAAACATAATACGACAGGTATCTCTTTTCGTTCCATCATGACAAGAAAACGATCTAACAGATTGTAATGCGGTTTCGGTTTTGTCACTGCAAACACAACCAGTGCCTGATCAATATTGGCTACTGCCGGACGAATCAACTCATTCTTACGCGGCAGGATCTCTGTGATATTTCCTGTCATTTCTTTTTCATCAAGCACCTCGATCACAGCATCATCACCGACCAACGGCTTGATTCCGTCTTTTCGAAAGGCACCTTTTGCTTTACATTCAAAAATTCCGGATTCTACTACATTCACGTAGTAGAATCCGGCAATTCCTTTTATTATCTTTCCCTGCATATACTTGCTCTCTGTTATCATTGATTTCCAGAATCTTCTGTTTCAGAACCAGTTCCAGAGCCCTGTCCCGGATCTGTAGGCTGCTGTCCTTTGCTGACCATATACTGAACTGTTGTTCCTTTTTCCACTTGAGTACCACCGCTGACAGACTGATAAAATACCTGACCTTTCGGATAATTATCACTATAGTCATCACCAATATACTCTGGTGTTAATCCTGCTTCTTTCAGCTTTTTCTCTGCTGTATTCTTATCAAAAGAAATTATACTTGGCACTGGAACCACCGTCAGCTTTGGTCCTTTGCTCACCACATATCCAATTGTTGTACCTTTAGATACTTCTTTTCCGGCATCTGTATCCTGTGAAATAACCAATCCTTTTTCTACAGTATCACTGTAATCTTCAGTTGCATTTCCGGACAAACCTGCCTGTGAAAGGGCTGCTTCAGCATCCGACTGGGACTTTCCGGTAAGTTTAGGAACTTTTGTCGGCTGATTTCCCTTGCTTATTACAAGAGTAACCGTTGTTCCTTCTTTTACTTCTGCACCTTCACTTGGACTAACAGAAACAACTTCTCCCTGCTCCACATCATCACTGTAAACAGGATCACCTTTCTTCACAACAAGGTTCTTCGCCTGAAGTGCTTTTTCTGCATCAGCTTCTGCCAAACCAACAACACTTGGAATCGTTGTCATCTTAGCTTCTTCACCACTGCTGATCACAACATTGACTGTTGTATGCTTCTTTACTTTCTTTCCATCAGCAGGATCCTGGCTGATAATCTTTCCTTTTGCAACAGTATCGGAAGGCGCAGTTGACTTATGGATTCCGAGATCATATTTGTTCAGTTCTTTCTGTGCTTCCTCATATGTCTTGCCTGTCACATCCGGTACTTTTACCATCTCTGAATCTGTTTGCTGTGTAGTCGTTCCTTTTCCACCTTTAAATACGCCCACTGCATTTCCTACAAGGAACATGATCAAAAGTGCGATCACAACACCGGCAACAACCATAAGAATCTTCATGATCTTCTTCGTGTCTTTATTTACTTCATTCTTCTTACGGCGATTCCGGTCATCATAACGGTCTTTGCGACGGTCGTCGTAGTCATCGTCATCATCATAGCGGCTTCTGCGGCGATCATCGTAGTCATCGTCATCATCATAACGGCTTCTGCAGCGGTCGTCGTAGTCATTGTCATCATCATAACGGCTTCTACGGCGGTCATCGTAGTCGTCCTCATAATCATCATCATAATCATCGTCATAATCATCATTATAATTCTGACGATTCTTCATACGATTCAGTTCATCCGGTGACATAACAACCGTAGTCCGACCTGTATCCTGGGATGTTGCCGGCATACGTTTTGTCACACCATCAAGAACAACAAAATCCCCTTCCGGATCTACCAGTGAATGCTTCAGATCCTGAAGCAGCTCCTCGCAGCTCATATAACGCTTATTCGGCAGTTTCTGCGTACATTTCATAATAATGCACTCCAGGCTGTACGGAATATCCGGAACTTCTTCTGCTGGAGACTTGATCACTTCATTCAAATGTTTCAAAGCAACCGTCACTGTCGAATCTCCGTCAAACGGAACATGCCCGGTGATCATCTCATACATCGTGATACCTGCTGAATAGATATCACTCTTCTCATCTACAATACCGCCTCTGGCCTGTTCCGGAGATGTGTAATGTACAGATCCCATCACTGTCGTTGTTACTGCCTGTGTTGCCGTTGATGTCGTAGCCCGCGCGATTCCGAAATCAGTAACCTTAACCTTTCCATCTTTGGAAATAATGATATTCTGCGGCTTAATATCCCGGTGAATGATATGGCAGTTATGCGCTGCCTGAATACCTGTCACCATCTGGATGGAAATACTGATTGTCTCTTTTGCTGAAAGCTTTCCTTTCTTCTCAATGTAATCCTTCAGCGTAATTCCTTCTACAAGCTCCATGACCATATAATAAAGACCGCGATCCTGCCCTACATCATAGACATTAACTACGTTTGGATGCATCAATCCTGCTGCTGCCTGAGCTTCGCTTAAAAACTTCTTAATAAACGTCTCATCCGAACGATACGTGCTCTTCAGCACCTTGATCGCAACAAAACGATTCAGCTTATGATCCTTGCCTTTATAGACATCTGCCATTCCGCCAGAACCGATACGGCCAAGTATCTCGTATCGTTTCCCTAAAAATACTCCTTCTTTAATCATACACTCACCTCATCTGCAAATGGCTCAAACAATACCACTCCGATGTTATCTGTTCCTCCATTCTCTTTTGCTGCTTCCACCAGCATCTCACCTGCCTCGACGATATCCCGGCTTCCCTGCACAATATGGAAAAGTTCTTCATCTTCCACCATATTACTTAATCCGTCTGTACACATCAGAATGATGTCTCCCCGTTTCAGACGGTGTTCATAAAAGTCCACATCCACATCAGCTTTTGCCCCGATCGCTCTTGTGATAATATTCTTATCCGGATGATGCTTCGCTTCTTCCGGCTTAATTCCACCAAGACGTACCATCTCTTCTACAAGAGAATGGTCCTTACTTAGCTGTTGGATCCCCTGATTGATCAGATACAGACGGCTGTCTCCCACATTGGCAAAATACAGCATCTGTTCTTTCACAGTAGCGGCAACAACCGTTGTTCCCATCCCCTTCAGATGTTCGTCACCGGATGCTTCTTTGATAATCTCACGATTGGCAGCCTTGATTGCTTTTACAAGAACACGTTCAATATCCTCGCCCTCGCTCTTCGCAATCTCTTTGATCATCACTTCCACAGTACACTTGGAAGCATAATCTCCTGCCTGATGGCCACCCATACCATCCGCTACCACGAACAGGTTCTGGAGAATACCCAGTGGTTTTCCCGTCGTAAAGACGTAGTCCTGATTTACCTGTCGCACCATTCCAACATCTGTAATTGAAAATGTCTTCATACCTTCTATTCTCCTTCAGTTTCTACGTAGCGGCGCCTGAGCTGACCGCAGGCTCCGTCAATATCAGAGCCCATTTCCCTTCTTATAGTAACATTTATTCCGCTTTTTTCAAGTTTATTTTTGAAATTCAAAGCACTTTTCCGGCTTGGACGAACAAAATCACGCTCTTTTACCGGATTGACCGGTATCAGATTGATATGACAGTTCTTGTGCTTTAATAAATGAATCAGTTCCTGTGCATCCTCATCCGTATCATTCACACCATGCACAAGGCTGTACTCAAAACTCACTCTCCGGCCGGTTTCTTTGAAATATTCGTCACAGGCCGCGAGTACTTCTGTGATATCATATTTATTTGCAACCGGCATCAATTTTCTTCGCTTTTCCTGATTGGAACCGTGAAGTGAAAGTGCAAGTGTGATCTGTAAATGCTCTTTCGCCAGTTCTTTCATCTTTGGAACTATTCCGCAGGTTGATACGGTGACATTTCTCTGACTGATGTTCAATCCATTCTCATCTGTAAGTAAATGAATAAACTTCAGGAAATTATCGTAATTATCCATCGGTTCACCGGTTCCCATGATCACTACATTTGAAACCCTCTCACCACTTATCTTCTGAATCTGATAAATCTGTCCAAGCATCTCAGACGGAGAAAGATTTCTCACCAGACCTCCGATCGTTGATGCACAGAATGCACATCCCATCCTGCAACCGACCTGAGAGGAAATACAGACAGAATTTCCATGCTTATATTTCATAAGAACACTTTCGACTACATTTCCATCATAAAGACGGAACAAGAACTTGTTCGTACCGTCAATCTGGGAAATCTGTCTCTCCAGCATAACAACCGGGAGAATCTCATAATTCTCTTCCAGTTTTTCCCTCAAAACCTTTGAAAGATTCGTCATCTCATCAAAATGATCTACCAGCTTCACATGCAGCCATTCATAAATCTGTTTTGCACGAAATGCTTTTTCTCCGATCGTTGCCATCTCTTTCTGTAATTCTTCATATCCATAAGCACGGATATCCTTCTTCATCTTAAAGTTTTCCTCCTGTATTTCGTTTTTTCTGTGAGTTATTCACATTGTTTATCTGCTTTTTCTATTTTTTCACATTTCCTGAAAATCATGCTTTTTTCTTAAATCTTGCAATAAAGAATCCGTCACAATCGTGAACTCCCGGGAAGAATTGGATACATCCCTTCTCGATCACATCACTTTTTAACTCTTTGCAAATATTTTCTGTAATATCATCCAGCTCAAATTGTGGATATTCTTTTAAAAACCAGTGCACATTCTCTATGTTCTCTCCCGGATTCACGGTACATGTGCTGTACAGCAATGTTCCGCCTTCCTTAACAATTGCCTGTGCACAAGTCAGGATCTTTCTCTGTAGATCTGCAAGTTCTTCAAGATCTTCCGGTTGTACACGATATTTCAGATCCGGCTTTTTGCCAAGCACTCCCAGCCCGGAACACGGAAGATCTGCGATCACAAGATCTGCTGCTTCCTCGTCATATTTATCAAACACTGACGCATCCTTACATACTGCACAAATATTTCCAAGTCCAGAACGGTCGATATTCTGCCAGATCAAATCTGTCTTATATTCAGTCAGATCTCTTGCTTCAACCCGTCCTACCTTTTCTTCTGTTCCGTTCTCTCTCGCTGCCGCTTCATCTGCCAGCTGAAGTTTCTCTGCCACATGAAGTGATTTTCCTCCCGGTGCCGCACAGACATCAATTACTTGATCGCCGACTTTTGGAGCTGCCAGTTCTCCGACAAACATAGAACTGATATCCTGCACTGCAAAGAGTCCTTCCTGAAAACTTTCCAGGCCTTCCAGATAATCATAATCTGAAAGATAAAACGCATAAGGAAGATACGGATGTGCTTCTACCTTCGCTCCCTCTGCTTCCAATTTTTCTTTCAATACTTCCGGTGTAACCCGGTTCATACAACAGCGGATCGTAATTGGCTTCTCTTTCTGAAAATCTGCTGCCATCTTCTCTGTGATCTCTTCCCCATATTCTTTCTTCCATAAAGAAAGAATCCATTCCGGAACAGAATATTTCACAGACAATCTCTGTACATCTTCTTTTGGATACTCGATCTCGTCCATCTTGCGGACAACATTTCTCAGAACTCCATTCACATATCCCCGCAGACCTGAAAATCCTTTTCGAACCGCAAGCTTTACTGCCTCACTGCACACCGCATGATCCGGTACGCTATCCATATATTTCAGCTGATAGACACTACTGCGAAGAATATTACGGATGACCGGTTTCATCTTCTTAACCTTTGTCTTAGAAATCTGATTCAAGATATAATCAATTTCTATCATATGTTCCAGAGTACCTTCCACAACTCTGGTGATAAATGCACGCTCACGTTTCTCAAGATATTGATATTTTGACAGAACATCTCCAAGAATCTTATGACTATATGCTCCATTCTCTGTTATTTCCATCAAAATCTCTAGAACGATCTCTCGTTCATTGATCTGCTTTCCCATAAATAATCTCCTATTCTCCGCATTTTGGAGGTTGGCTCTGAACAGTTACAGCATTTTTTCTTTTTATCAGTCATTCCTTCTTCGTCCGTTTGTCAGGATCAACAAACGTAAAAGCTGTAAAATCATTGCGGCCGCACTTGCCACATATGTCATTGCGGCTGCCCGAAGTACCTTCTTCACTCCACCAACTTCGTCTTCACGGAGCATTCCTGAATTTCCAAGCACCTTCACTGCTCTTCTGGAAGCATTGATTTCCACCGGAAGTGTTATAAGATGAAATGCCACAGCTACCATAAAGAGGAGAATTCCAATATCAATAAGGAAGCTGGACATCTGGCCATTCATAAACAGGCCGATAATGATCAACGGCCAGGAAATCATGGAGCCGAAATTTACGACCGGCACAAGTGCCCCACGGATTGATAAAGGTGCATACCCTTCAAAATGCTGTACTGCATGGCCACACTCATGTGCCGCAACTCCGATTGCTGCTACAGAAGTTGAATTATAAACCGGATCAGAAAGCGCCAGTGTCTTGTTTCTCGGATCATAATGATCGGTCAGATTTCCCGCTATATGAGTCACCTGCACATCATAGATTCCATTTCTCCTGAGAATCTGTTCTGCCGCTTCTCGTCCTGTCATCCCCGAATAACTGCGGATCTTCGAATATTTTGCAAATGTTCCTTTCACCTGGGACGATGCAAACAGGCTGAGAACCACACCGATCAGTACCAGTATATAAGTCCAGTCATAATAAAATCCATAATACATACTTTAATTACCTCCTGTTATCTGTAGTCCCCCTCCAAGAGTACTCTTATTCCTGTGTAAATTTAACTCCGCTTTCAATTGTGTATCCCCTTAAGAAAGCTCCTGTATCCATTCTCTTTTTCCCCGGTATCTGAAGTTCTAGAACTCGTAAGACTCCATCCCCTGTTTGAACAGTAAAGGAATCTTTCTCTACGCTCAAAACTGTTCCAGGCTCTGCTTTTGCTGTTCCGTCAGCCTCAGCTTTTGCTCTCCAGATCTTCACTACCTTTTTGCCCCAATGTGTATAAGCACTTGGCCAGGAATTCAGGCCACGCACCAGACGTTCGATCTGTACTGCGGATGTATTCCAGTCAATATTTCCAAGCTTTTTATCGAGCATTCTAGCATATTCTGTTGGACTCTCACCCTGCTTCTCAAAAGTTGCTGTATGATCTTCAATGGCTTTCAGAGTTTCTACACAAAGTTTCGCTCCCGCTTCAGCAAGCTTATCATGAAGGCTTTCTCCTGTCTCCTCTTCTGTGATCGGCACTTCGACTTTCTGGATCATGTCTCCTGTATCCAGTCCTTCGTTCATCTGCATTGTTGTAACACCTGTTACTTCCTCGCCATTGATGATAGACCACTGGATTGGCGCGGCACCACGGTATTTTGGAAGAAGTGAAGCATGTACATTAATGCATCCATATGGTGTCATCTCCAGGATTTCTTTCGGAATGATCTGACCAAATGCAATGACAACCATCACATCTGCATTATATTTTCTCAGTTCCTCTGCACATTCCGGATCACGGATTTTCTTAGGCTGATAAACCGGAATTCCATGTTTCATCGCAGCTTCTTTCACCGGAGTTGGCTGCATCTCTTTGCCGCGTCCCTTTGGTTTATCTGGCTGGCTCACTACGAGACATACCTCATGTCCTGCTTCCACCAGTGCCTCCAGTGTTCCCACAGAGAAATCCGGTGTTCCCATGAAAATTATTCTCATCAATTATTCCTCCACTTCGTATTCCATATCTTCCTCGTTGTAGGCCGGTGAATCATGCAGTTCTCCTTCTACTTTCTCTACATAGAGGTGTCCTCCCAGATGATCGATCTCATGACAGAATGCTCTTGCAAGAAGTTCTTCTCCTTCTATCTCGAATTCCTCCATATTTTCATCCAGTGCACGTACCTTTACGTGATTCGGACGAGTCACGATTCCCCATTTTCCCGGCACACTTAAGCAACCTTCTTCGCCTGTCTGCTCACCGGATGTCTCAATGATCTCAGGATTGATCAAAACGATCGGACCCTCTCCGACATCAATCACTACAATCTGTTTGAGAATACCAACCTGCGGTGCGGCAAGACCCACACCCATCTTCTCATACATCGTATCAAGCATGTCTTCAATTAAAATCTTTGTACGAAGTGTCATCTTCGTCACTGGTTTACACTGTTTTTCAAGAACGTCATCGCCCATCTCTCTTACTTCTCTGATTGCCATTATTCTTTCCTCTCTTTTCTATAAATTCATTGGGTTAAAATCGAATTGGATTCTCATTTTCTGAAACCCTGAGTTAATTTCTATATATTGTTCCATCCTGTCTTTTAATACAACTAAGGTTCGGTATTCCGGAGCTTTTACGTAAACCACTCTCCGGTAAATATCTTTGATCTTATCCACTCCCGGACTTGCCGGGCCGATCACATTGAGCTGTGCCTGCCCTTTGATCCGCAAAATGTATTCCTTCAGATACTTGCACGCTTTCTCCAAAAGCGCCTCATCTTCACATGCCGCAAGTACTGCCATCAGGTTCTCCACCGGTGGATATCCCATCAGACTGCGGTAGCGAATTTCTTTCTCATAGAATGCTTCATAATCCTGCGCTGCTGAAGCCTCGATTGCATAATGCTCCGGATCGTAAGTCTGGATCACAACCTCACCCGGTCTGTCACCTCTTCCGGCACGGCCTGCTGCCTGTGTCAAAAGCTGGAATGTTCGCTCACCGGAACGATAATCATCTGTATAAAGTGACATATCCGCTGCCAATGCACCGACTAACGTGACCTTTGGAAAATCATGCCCTTTTACAATCATCTGTGTTCCCACAAGAATATCTGCCTCTTCATTCGCAAATGCAGATAAAATCTGTTCATGGGAATCCTTTTTCTTCGTTGTATCCATGTCCATGCGTAGTACTCTTGCCTGTGGGAATCTTGCCTTCACCATATCCTCGATCTGTTGAGTTCCTGCGCGGAATTCTCCGATATACCTGGATCCACATTCCGGACACTTCGTCACCTTCGGCTGCTCATATCCACAGTAATGGCAGACCATTTTTCCACCTTTGTGTACCGACAAGGATACATTACAGTGCGGGCATTTCACTACATGGCCACATTCTCTGCAGGAAACAAAACCAGAATATCCCCTGCGATTCAAAAACAGCATGATCTGCTCTTTTGCATTCAATCTGTCTTCGATCAGTTCCTGCAACTTCTCACTCAAGATGGATCGGTTTCCATTCTTCAGTTCTTTACGCATGTCTACTGTATACACAGTTGCCATCTGCTGCATATGGGAACGGTTCTTCATCTCGTAAAGCTGATATTCACCAAGTCTTGCCCGATACATGGCCTCCATGGACGGAGTTGCGCTTCCAAGCACTACACTGGCATCTTCTACTTCTGCCCTGTGGACTGCCACTTCTCTTGCATGATAGCGTGGCACCTGCTCACTCTTGTAGGTTGGTTCATGTTCTTCATCAATAACGATCAGCCCCAAATCCGGAAATGGAGTAAAAAGTGCAGAACGTGGTCCGATCATCACATCGACCTCCCCCCTCTTTGCACGCATCATCTGATCGTAACGTTCTCCGGCAGACAGTCTTGAGTTCATGATAGAAACTCTGTCGCCGAAACAGCGGTAAAACCGCATCACTGTCTGATAGGTCAGTGCGATCTCCGGAATCAGAACGATTGCCTGCCTTCCCTGCCCGACCACAGTGCGAATCATCTCCATATAGACTTCTGTCTTCCCACTTCCGGTCACTCCGTGAAGCAGATAAGTTCTCCTTGTTCCACACAGATAGTCTTGCCGGAATCCCTGGATCACATGCTGCTGTTCTTCTGTATAGATGATTTCCTGCTGTGATTTCTTTGCCTGTTTCACCGGATTACGGTATACTTGCTCTGACTCTATCTTCAGCACGCCCTGCTCTTCCAATGCCCGGATCACAGGCAACGTCACATTTAATTTTTTCGTCACCAGCTCATAATCCTGAACCGGTACTTCCATCAAAGCTTCCAGAAGTCTCGCTCTTGCTTTCTGATTCTTTTTCTGATAAAAAGCCAGCTTCTCCCGACTCTCTTCCTCAGTAAGCAGCAAACGGAGATGTTTCTTCACCTTCGCATTCTCTTTCTGCTTGATTGGCAGCACTGTCTTAAGTGCCTGGATCATTGTTCCGCCATACTGCTCTTTCATCCATGCCGCCAGCGCGATCAGTCTCGCTTCGATTGCCACGCTGTTTCTGGAAATGTCTGTGATCTCCTTCACCTTTGACAGATCATAATTGCAAGTCTCTGATAATGAAGTCACATAACCTTTGATCTGTCGGTTTCCTTTTCCAAAAGGGATAATTACTTCCATCCCCGGATGCAGCTCGTCTTTCAGTCGTTCCGGTATTCGGTACTGAAAGATCTTATCCAGTTTTTCATGTTGTATATCTACAATAACATCTGCAAACACAATCTTATTTCTCTTTTAATTCTTCCAGAACTTCCTTGATCAGCACACGCTCATCCATCGGATGCTTCACGCCGCAGATCTCCTGATAGTCCTCATGTCCTTTTCCTGCCAGTACAATAACATCCCCAGGTTCGCCGTGCTCGATCGCATATTTGATTGCCTCTTTACGATCACAGATCTCCACATATTTTCCATCTGTCTTCGCAATTCCGGTCTTGATGTCATTAATAATATCCTGTGGTTCTTCAAATCTCGGATTATCTGATGTAATGATCGTCAAGTCTGCCAGTCTTCCGGATACTTCACCCATCTCGAATCTTCTGTCTTTGGAACGGTTTCCGCCACATCCGAACAGACATACCAGACGTTTCGGGTTATATTCCTTTAATGTAGTCAGAAGACTCTCAAGGCTCATCGCATTATGTGCATAATCGATCATCAATGTGAATTCATCAGACACTTTGATCATCTCAATACGTCCTTTTACCTTGGCCTTCTTGAGTGCATCCTTGATCATCTCAACCGGCACCTGGAAATGACGGCAGACAGAAATAGCAGTCAGTGAATTGTAAACACTGAATTTACCCGGAACATCAATCTCTACATCAAAATCCATCACGCCTGCAACATGATATGCCACACCAAGATATCCCGGTCTTGATACAAGTTCTACATTCTCTGCATGAAGATCCGCCTCCGGTGAAAATCCGAATGTCTCGATCTTACATGTAGATTCTTCAAATACATCTTTAAAATACTTGTCATCCACATTGGCGATTCCGAGCTTACACTGCTTGAACAGAAGACCTTTACATCTCTTGTAATCATCAAAATCCTTATGCTCATTCGGTCCGATATGGTCTCTTCCAAGATTTGTGAAAATGCCGATCTCAAATGGGATTCCTGCTGTTCTGTGAAGCATCAGTCCCTGAGAAGAAACTTCCATAACAACACAGTCACAACCTGCTTCTACCATCTCTGCAAAATATTTATGGATCGTGTAAGACTCCGGAGTTGTATTGCATGACGGGATCTTCTTGTCTCCGATAATTGCCTCGATTGTTCCGATCAATCCAACCTTATGTCCTGTCTCTTCAAGAATAGACTTGATCATGTAAGTTGTTGTTGTCTTTCCCTTTGTTCCTGTAATACCGATGACTTTCATCTTATCTGCCGGATATCCAAAGTAAGCTGCTGACATCAGAGCCAGTGCATAACGAGTATCCTCTACCTTAATTACAGTCACATTTTCCGGCACTTCGACATCTTTCTCTACAACAACAGCTGCCGCGCCTTTCGCCGCAACATCCGCTGCATATTTATGTCCATCAGATACTGCTCCGCTGATACATACGAAAACAGATCCTTCTTCCACTTTTCTTGAATCATTGATCAGTGTTGTTACTTCCGTAGAATCACTTCCCTGTACTACTGTGTAGTCTAGGCGTTCTAATAATTTATCTAATTTCATGATCTAACCCTCCTGTTCTGAACTGGTGTATTGCATCATTGACTTTCAGGCAAATAACGATTGTCTTAACCTTTATAGAATAACATAATCTCACCGCATATGCAAAAAAACCTACATAATCTTTCGTCCTGTTTTCGTCTTTCGAATCAGCCAGACACATCCAAATGACAATAACACAAGTCCCACACTCACTACCGGAATCATGATCCAGGCTGAAAATGTCTCTGGCTTAATATTTCTCTTATAAACATCAAGAAACATGATATGGATCAAATAGATTCCAAAGGAACATCCACAAAATCTGTCAATCCACTTCTTTGCCTGTTCGGACGGATTGAATTCGCTCTTTTTCAATCGTACTAACATAAGAAATGCCATCGCTGCTGCCAGTGCAAGCAGTGGATTACCATATTCCAGCAGACGTTCATAATGTTCTCCATCCTGCAAGGTTACCGCGTAAGTCAGCCCATAATTTAATACCATGCATACTACAAAAATACCTGCCGGAATCATTTTCCCCTTCATCACATGCTTACGATATTTATATATATAATATCCGATAAATACATAATAAGAATAGATTCTGTCCCCCACCATTGGGATGGAATAATACATCTTTTCATCAAAAAATGTGGAAATATAATTGAACAAAACAGCCGCCGTAATCACCACAAGAAATGCGCGTTCCATCCGAAGGTTCATCCCTTTACACATAACCTGGAAAAAAGGAAGTACCAGATAGATCGGAATCATTGCATACAGATACCACAGATGCTGTTCTACCGGCTTATATAATAAATCTTTGATTTGATAAGGATCCTTCATATAAACTGCATTCCAGATCATATATATTACACTCCACACAAGCAGAACAATTAGAAAACGAAAGATTCTTTTTGCATGTTTATGAAGTGATTCCTGTCTTCCAAGCAGAAGTGCTCCTGTAATCATGAAAAAACATGGTACACTTATCCTTGCCAGCAGATTTAATAGCAGTGAAAAACTGTACTCCCCAATCGTAATATCGCCATAGGCTCTGCAATAATAATTCGATACATGAATCACAATAACAAATATAAAGGAAATCATTCGAATCAATTCCAGATTATAATTTTTCTCTTTCAATGCACATTCCTCTTTCTATCTCTTCTGATTTTCATCTTTTTTCTTGTTTCCGTCCGGTTTATAAAATGTGCCTTTCACAACCGCACCCTTTCCGTAACGATTGTTCAGCTGTTCCAATGCGGCATTTAATTTCTTATGTTTCTCGTCCGGTTCTTTTGGAAATTCAATATCAAAAATTGTCAGCTGCTCCGGTGCATTCTCTTCTACTAACTTTGACGTTCGGATTCCGAGCAGACGGACAGGTTCTCCACTCCAGCTTTCACGAAACAAATTACAGGCTGTCTCACATAAGATAACCGGATCATTCGTCGGCTTTTGAAGCTGCACCTGATGCGACATATTTCTGAAATCATAATAGCGAACCTCCATGCTCACCATCCCGGCTTTCTTTCCTGCCTTCTTCAGCCTGTTCCCCACGCTCTGCGCAAGCTCACGAAATACATCTCTCACCTCTTCATAAGTCGTTGCATCCTCCGACAGAGTCGTTGAATTTCCTACTCCCTTTGCCTCTTCCGGTTCATACTGTACCTTATCGTCTCCAATTCCATTTGCAAAATTCCAAAGCATCCGTCCATGACTTTTTAAATGCAGCGTAATTACATTTACATCCGCATGAGCAAGATCTCCAATTGTATTAATTTCAAGTTTCTTGAAGACCTCCACACTTGAACGCCCTGCCATAAAGAGTTCTCCAATCGGAAGCGGCCACATTTTCTGCGGAACCTCTTCCGGAAATAATGTATGGATCCGATCCGGTTTCTGAAAATCCGAAGCCATCTTCGCTAGTAACTTATTACTGGAGATTCCAATATTCACCGTGAATCCAAAACGCTTCTTCACTTCTTCTTTGATCTCCATTGCACCGTCCACCGGTGTTGGATATCGCCCGACAAGCTCTGTAAAATCCATATAACATTCATCGACACTGACCTGCTCGATCTTCTTTGTATATGTCCGCAGGAAATCCATCAGCATCCGGCTCTTTTCTCGATACATCTTATGATTCGGCGGTGCTGTCACAAGATTCGGACATTTTCGAAATGCATTTACTACAGGTTCACCCGTCTGAATCCCATAGGATTTGGCAAGTGATGATTTTGCAAGGACGATTCCATGACGCGAGCTCTGATCTCCACCAATAATCGCCGGAATCTCCCGCAGATCCACTTTTGATCCATTTTTCAATTGTTCAACCGCCGTCCAGCTTAAAAATGCTGAATTGACATCGATGTGGAAAATAATGCGCGCCATGGGAGCCTCCTTTCCGGAATTCTGCCTGAGTTCTTTCTTAGTATTAATTCTTGTTGTATGTATATACATTCTGTCAGTTTTTTATTTTAACATATAATCTGCGCTTGTATCAATTGCTTCGGTGAACGAAAAAAAGGCTGTGAAAAATCCAATTTTCTAAAAATCTCCAGAAAATTTTCATTTTTCACAGCCCTACATATTATATCGTTACTATACTGATATTTTGATGTTGGGGGCAAAAAGTATTTTGCCCCCTATAATACACGGATTGCTTCGCCTTTCATGCTCTCGCAATCCTACCCACTATTCGCATATCGTGAAGCTTACGCTCCACTTTTATGCTCATATTGGGGCGGGTCTCAAGGCCATTACACCACCTTTGTGCAAGCACCGGTGGTTTCAGACCTTTTGACCCTGGTATCATATTTTATTTCTTCACACCCGCTGTCAGTTTACCGTCCTTCACATCGATCAGGATCGTGTCTCCACGTCCCACATCTCCAGCAAGGATCAGTTTTGCAGCTAATGTCTCTACATTCTTCTGCAAGTAACGTTTCAGAGGTCTTGCACCGTACATCGGCTCATATCCACCTTCCACAACGAAGTCTTTCGCTGCATCTGTCAGCTCAACACTCAGTTCACGTTCTTCCAGACGGCGATTCACATCAGCAACCAGAAGATCAATAATAGAGCGTACATTTGTCTTTGTCAATGGTTTGAACATGATAATCTCATCCAGACGGTTCAAAAATTCCGGTCTGAAATGTGCTTTCAGATCACCCATTACCATCTCCTGACTCTGTTCATCGATCGAACCATCGTCCTTAATTCCTTCCAGCAGATAGTTTGCACCAATGTTGGAAGTCATGATCAAGATTGTATTCTTGAAGTCAACTGTACGTCCTTGGGAATCTGTGATTCGTCCATCATCCAGTACCTGCAGCAATACGTTGAAGACATCCGGATGTGCTTTCTCGATCTCATCAAAAAGTACAACAGAATATGGTTTTCTTCTGACTGCTTCTGTCAGCTGTCCGCCTTCATCGTATCCAACATATCCCGGAGGAGCTCCGATCAGTCTGGACACGGAATATTTCTCCATGTACTCACTCATATCGATACGAACCATGTTGTTCTCATCATCAAACAGGCTCTGGGCAAGTGCCTTTGCAAGCTCTGTCTTACCTACACCTGTAGGTCCAAGGAATAAGAAGGAACCGATCGGTTTTGTCGGATCTTTGATACCTGCTTTGGAACGGATGATTGCTTCAGTTACAAGCTCTACACCTTCATCCTGACCGATGACACGCTTATGCAATTCATCTGCAAGGTGAAGAGTCTTATTTCTCTCGCTCTCGTTCAGTTTTGCAACCGGGATACCTGTCCATCTGGAAACGATTTTTGCAATCTCATCATCTGTAACGGATTCATGCACAAGAGAAAGATCTTTTGCCTTTACCTTTGCCTCTTCCTCTTCCAGCTGTTTCTGCAGCTGTGGAAGGCGACCATACTGAAGCTCTGCTGCCTTATTCAAATCATACTCTCTTTGGGCTTTCTGAATCTCCTTGTTCACCTGCTCGATCTGCTCACGGATCTTCTGCACATGCTCTACGGAATTCTTCTCATTCTCCCACTGTACTTTCTTACTTGCATACTGCGCTTTCAGTTCTGCCAGTTCTTCCTGCAAATGTTCCAGACGCTCTTTACTTAAGCGATCTTCCTCTTTCTTAAGTGCAGACTCTTCAATCTCCATCTGCATCACACGACGGCGAAGCTCATCAAGCTCTGTCGGCATAGAATCAAGTTCTGTTTTGATCAATGCACACGCCTCGTCAACAAGGTCGATTGCTTTATCCGGCAGGAAACGATCAGAAATATATCTGTTCGAAAGTGTAACTGCCGCAACAAGCGCACTATCTGTGATCTTAACTCCATGGAAGACTTCGTATCTCTCTTTCAGTCCTCTCAGGATAGAGATTGCATCCTCAACGGTTGGCTCATCTACCAGAACCGGCTGGAAACGACGCTCCAATGCAGCATCCTTCTCAATATACTGACGATACTCATCCAATGTTGTTGCGCCGATACAGTGCAGTTCGCCTCTGGCAAGCATAGGCTTTAACATATTTCCCGCATCCATTGCACCGTCTGTTTTACCTGCTCCTACAATCGTATGAAGCTCATCAATGAAAAGAATGATCTTTCCATCACTGTTCTTCACTTCTTCCAGAACGGCTTTCAGACGTTCCTCGAATTCACCACGATACTTCGCTCCTGCTACCAGTGCTCCCATATCCAGCGAAAAGATTGTCTTATCTTTCAGTCCTTCCGGTACATCTCCGCTGACGATTCGCTGTGCAAGTCCTTCTACAACTGCAGTCTTACCTACACCAGGTTCACCGATCAGCACCGGGTTATTCTTTGTCTTACGGGACAGGATACGAATCACATTACGGATCTCTTCATCACGTCCGATGACCGGATCCAGTTTCTGATCTCTTGCTTTCTCAACAAGATCCTGGCCGTATTTATTCAATGTATCATAAGTTGCTTCCGGATTGTCAGAAGTAACTCTCTGATTTCCTCTTACTGTTGACAGCGCATGGAGGAAGCCCTCTCTGCTGATGCCATATTCACGGAAAATCTGCTTCAACTCACGGCTTGCATACTTCAGCATTGCAAGAAACAGATGCTCAACAGAGACATACTCATCTCCCATCTGCTTTGCTTCATCTTCTGCATGGATCAGCACATTATTCAAGTCCTGACCGACATAAGCCTGACCTCCCTGTACCTTCGGTCTCTTGCCGATTGCCTGCTCGATACTGTTAATAAAGAGCTGGCCCTGAATGTTCATCTTCTCAAATAATTTTAAAATCAGACTGTCATCCTGTGTCAGCAGCGCATATAGCAAATGCTCCTGCGCCAGTTCCTGATTCCCGTTATCCGCAGCAATCTTCTCACAGTTCTGAACTGCCTGTAATGAATTCTGTGTAAATTTATTGATATTCATGGTCTTTCCCTCCTTTGAACCACAAATTTGCTTTTCCTGTGTTCTATTAGGAATATAGCACGTATTGTTAGCACTGTAAAGGGTTGAGTGCTAATTCTTTTCTAAAAATTTTGTGAAGTCCTTATTTCATGGGCTTCACAAAATTTTTAAATTTACAATTACACTCAATTTGTAATGATTTAGACCATTCTATCTTGGCCATCTCTCTTTTTTATTCATTAACGGTTTAAAAGCCTGATGCGGTTCACTCTGATACCAATATGCTACACTGGCAACATCATCCTGTCTTTCAAATAGTCCTTTATAACATACACCGATCTGTTGGATAGTAACTTTTAAATTTTCTTCAAAGCAAATCGGATCCATCAGATGCCATCTATAAAATCCTCTCATTGGCGGACAATCATCATTATGATATGGATTATGCACCAGTTCATCGTGTGCTGAATAATACGGATATCCTAAAAATGGAGAATTATAAGTCTGTTCTACCGTCTTTCCGTTTACCTGGTGAGCAAAACTCCATGACCCGCCAAAATAGTCCTCTGTTCCCGTGCCACATATTGTAGGATATTCTTCATCTCCGTCAATATAAAATTTAACTTCGCCTTCTCCCCACCAGTATCTTTCAAGTGTTGTCAGAGCAAGATATGTACCAATATAATGGCCTTTTCCTTTCACATTATCCAAAATAACATAATCCTTTGCCAGTTCTGTTATTCTTTGACGTCTCCACTGTGCATGAAAATAAGCTGTATCTTCTGGTAACTCATCATACAAACAATAGTCTACCTGATAAAAGAAATCAGGAATTGGATTATCATGTTGATTTTCTAAAGTAATTCTTGCTTTTTTACGAAATGGCATTTGAAAATAGCTATTAAAACCTCTGTTTGGAATTACGGATATTGGCATAGATGTAACAAGACATTCTCTTGCAAAACCACAGCAGAAGAAATCACCTAAAGGACTTTCAACCGATGGAACTTCCTCATCATCCCAGTACATGCGGAGTACTAAATCACGGAGTACATAACAATCCGCATCTGATGTTTTATTATTAACCGTAATCCATATATGCTGAATAATACCCGGTCCATCCATTTCAGCTAATACTACCGTTTCATTCGGCATAATATTTTTCAAGCACGGACTACCTTTTCTTGAAGGGCCAAGATGACTTGCTGCAATTCCACCCTTTCCTTTTTCTCCAGTTGGATTTTCAGCATTTATAGCTCTCGATCTTCCATTTCTTAATCTGAAAATATCTGACATTATTCACACCTGCACTTATTGCTTAACGCCGCCAGCCATAACACCTTCCATGATCTGCTTCTCAAAAATAAGTACGAAAATAACTATTGGCAGCAGGATAATACATCCAACTGTACTTATTAAATCCCATGGCATACTATATGATGTCTCCCTTGGAATAGTTGTAATAGCAACACTTAATACTTCTATTTTTTGTGCAAAAAACAATGGAGTGAATAAATCATTAAGGCAATTTATAAAATTAATGATTAATATTGTTGCAATAGCCGGTTTCATTAAAGGCAACGTGATATAAAACAGTTTCTGAAACATATTCGCTCCATCTATTTCTGCTGCTTCATCTAATGAAATAGGAATTTCACTTAAGAAATTACCTAAAATCAACATAGTAAATGGAATCAATGCACTTGTATACATGATGATCAAGCCAGGAAATGTATCAACTAATCCAAATCTTTTCATCAGATCATATAACGGTCTTGCTGTTACAATTCCCGGAATTAAAGCAGATGCCACTATCGCTGCATATACAAGTGTAAGTCCTTTTCCTGAATAACGAGTAAATGCATAAGCTGCCATTAAGCAGATAACTGTTGATAAGATCAACGAACATACAGTAATAATTGCTGTATTTAAAATCTTCTCACCCAAATTCATCTGCGTGAAAATTCTAATATAATTATCCAGTGTAGGATGTTTTGGCAGATAGTGAATCGGTGAACTAAACAGCTCAGAAGCAGGTGAAATAGATGATGTAAAAATCCAAAGTAATGGAAGTAAAATAATAAAAGCAACTATTAAAATCAAGCCCCATTTGAATATCGGTGCCAAAACTTTTTTTGTTTTTGGTTTCATTGTCAACCTCTCCCTTCTATATTTTAATCAAACTTTTTGATTGCTCTAAGCTGTATAAAACTTAAAATTGTCATAACAATAAACAGGCAGACAGCTATTGCAGACGCATATCCGAGATTCAAATTAGTAAAAGCCTCCTGCATAATTCGATATGCTAACAAAGATGTTGAATCCCCTGGACCTCCTGATGTCATAGCATATACTAAGTCAAAACTTGTCAATCGCCACATTGTAAAGAAAATAGAAAGGCTCAGTATTGTCTTCATTATATTTGGCAGTGTAATTGAGAAAAAAGCTCGTACCGGTCCTGCTCCATCGATTTTTGCTGCCTCATAGATATCTGCTGATAAAAACTGTAATGCGGCAAGCACCAAAATTGCAAAGAAAGGTAAGTCCTTCCATAAATCAACTGCAATAACTGCTCCTTGAGCTGAATTTGCATGCACAAGCCAATCATAATGAAAATTCGGTACAAATCTTCTGATCAAATCATTGATTAATCCATATTGATCATTAAACGCCCATCTTGCAGCAAGTCCCGCTACTACCATGGGCATTGCCCATGGTATAAGTACTATTGTACGCAGGAATTTTTTACCTTTGATCTTCATATTTAACATTAATGCAAGAATCACACCTAATACTAGATGGAAAAACATTGATACAACCGTAAATTTCACAGTAAATCCGATAGAAGATAATAATTTTTGATCTTCAAATATTCTAAGATAATTTCCTAATCCTATAAATTGAAAGTTATTGCCTTTTAATAAACTCATATCATAAGTACTGTTTATAAAGGTCATGATAATTGGATAGAGCGTAGTAAATGCTCTTACAATCACTACCGGAAGTACCAGAAGCCATGCAATCCACAATCCTTTTGTCTTCTTTTTCATTGTCCTTACCTCCCGTAAAACAATATATTAATTATTTGACTACATATGTATCAACTGCCTTCTGTGCTTTTTCACAAAATGAGTCTAATGTTAACTCGTCTGATACATACTGCTGGAATAAAGATCCCATCTCACTAATAAACTCCATCGCCTGCGGTGCCATAGGACGTGCAAGAAGTTCTGTATTGTCCACGTACTCTTTTATTTCATCTAAACCAGGCAAATCCATTGCTGCTAATTCATCACTTTCCAACACGTCTGTTCTTGCCGGAAGTCTGGATGTCATTTCTGTATAATCAAGTTCTCCCTGCTCACTTGCAGCATACTTGAGGAATTTCTGCGCCGCTGCTTTATTTTTTGAAGCACTATTCAAAACATATCCCCATGTAGAAATATAAGCTGCCTTATTTTCAAATGTCGGCATAGGGGCAATATGCTGTTTATCCGGACCATACTTTCCTGAATTAACAAAAGACTGTATTGCTCCTACATACATAAAGATAGAAGCATATTCTCCATCAAAAAATTTCTGCATCATTGGATCGTACTGATCTGCCAGCTGAGAAATAGGTGTCTCTTTTTTCTTCATCATATCATACATGAATTTTACAGCTTCCTGAGTTTTAGGATTTGTCCAATCGTAGTAGTCTCCACCAAACAAATTCACAAATGTTCCGATAGAGTTAAATACATATGTTTTTTCCCACGCATCTCCATATCCGTATTTACCGTCCGATGAATTAGCTTCTACATATTTTTCAAAATCCTCTTTTGTCTTAATCTCGGTAAGACCTGCATTTGCCATCTTTTCCTCATCAACCCAAAAAGCAAGAACATCCATAAAACAAGGAACTGAATAAACATTGTCTCCTACCATTGTCATTTCCTGCATATATTTCTGTGGAAAATTTTCCATAATCTCCGGTGTCATAACGGTGTCTTGAAGCGGTTCTAGATAACCTGTATTTTTAAATCCGCTCATCATCTCATCATTAATTGTAACGACATCAATACTATCATCACCTGAAGATAATATAGTTGTTATTTTTGCCTGACGATCATCTGTATTTGTCGGGCATGCGATTGTTTCAATTTCCAGTCCCGTTGCTTCCTCCGCTTTATGGATATATTCATCAAAAGCTTTTCCATAAGTTGTATCTTGTGTCATCAAGGTGATTTTGTTTGAATTCTCGTTCTGCTTAACCTCTGTGTTTCCTCCGGACTTCCCGCATCCACTAAAAAGTCCAACAGACATTGTTGCTATAAGTAATACACTGACTATTCTTTTTTTCATTTCTTTCCCTCCTGCGTTTTAATATGCAACCTAATATCTACAACTATTTGTTAATATCATCATAGAAAATAATGCTTTAAAAATAAATATATTATTTTGCGCATACTTTATAATTTTTTTATTTTTCAAATCAAATTATTGCGTTTTATTATTTCTTTTATTAGAATGAAGCTGAAAGGAGCGGTTCCATAATATGAAGCTATTTACGTCACTAATCAATACTATAAAAGAACACTTTCGCTTAAAACTAATCATTTGCTTTATTCTTTGCGCCATACTTCCCCTTCTTATATTGGGAACAATATCTTATAAAATATCTTATAATATAGCTAAAGACAAGATTCTGAAAGAAACAGCAATTTCTTGTGAAAAAAATCAGCACCTGCTTGAAAATCGAATGACTCAAATAGAAAATTTAGAAGATTCTATTCATTTTAATTTATGTATGTTATGTACAACAGCAGAACAACCTATGTCAAATTATCTCGACAAACTTTCTGCGGTTCGGAATAATATTGCTTCAATAGCTGATTCTTTTAATATTTATCATGTAAATATCTTTTTACCTGATGATAGTTTTGCTTCAAAAGAAGGGCTTACTTTCTGTTCTTTATCAGACCTTAAAAAATATAAGGTACAGTTGAGCGATTTTTCAAAACAGGGGCTTACTCCTAATTGGATTTTTCGCAAAGACATTAACTTCCCTTATATGGTCAGCAAAGGTGAAGAACCTTCCGGAGTACTCTCCTGCTATAGGTATGCAAAAATCAATTCACAAAAAACTTGTTTGGCTGTTCACATAACAAGTGAAGAATTAAGCAACTACTTAAACACATTTTCTGAAGGCAATCCTTCTCTTTCTTATATAATAAATTCCGAGGGTGTTGTATTATCAAGCACAGATAAGAAACAAATTGGGGGTTCTTTATCCAATGAAAAACTTCATGCAATCACACAAAACTTGAGACTCTCACATTTCTCATATGATAAATGTGAGATAATTTCCACACCGGTACATAACCAGCTCTTTCTTGTTACTGAAACTCCTGATTATTATATACGCCAAAGTTCATCCTTTCTCGTAAAAATGATTTTCATTTGTTTCATGATTATTGTCCCTCTGACTATGCTCTCAATTATCTGGGTGGCTGATCAAATGACAAATAAAATCAATCATTTGTCTCATTCTATGTCGGAAATCAAAATGGACGATGTCATAGATTCGACGCAGATCGACAAGTTAGTTCCATCTTCTTCAACTCACTTGGATGAAATAGATTCACTAACCGTCACCTGTGCTAACATGATTTCAGAATTGAATTCAAGCTTTGAGAATAACCTTCAATTAAAAATACAAGAGGAAAAACTAAATTATCAGTTGCTGCAATCACAAATCAATCCTCATTTCCTATATAATATTTTAGCATCTGTTCAAAATTTGTTGTCATTTGGTGAAATCACGAAAGCGAATAAAATGCTTGCTGATTTATCGCTTTTTTATAAAGGATTGTTACGCACCTCCAATGATCTGATTCCTATTAAAAAAGAATTAGAAATTGCACAATTATATATGGAAATGGAAGCATTATGTAAAGATAATTTATTTGATTGGAATATAGATATGGAAGAAGGAATAGAAAACTTTCTTATTTGTAAGTTCACACTACAGCCTATATTGGAAAATTCGATTCAACATGGTTTTAAAGGAAATGGAATCCATATGCATATCGATATTTCTATTAGATATGATGATGATATGATAGAAATCATGATTTCTGATAATGGAATTGGTATGTCTCCTGAGAAACTAAATGAACTCCGTGAAGGTATTGTTTCCAAACAAATTCACTACGAAAAACATTTCGGTATAAGTAACATTAATTCACGTATATGTTCCTCTTTACAGGGACATGGTACACTCAGAGTTGAAAGCAACAAAGATACTGGAACCACAATTTATATAAGAATTCCGCAATTACTGGAGGACTACTAATGTACAAAATTATGATTATAGATGACAACCATATATCTGTTGATGGTATTTGCCACAACATTGACTGGTCTGATTTAAATGCAGAAGTCGCTTGCAAAGCCTATGATGGACAGCAGGCTCTTGATTATCTGCAAAATAATATGGTTGATTTAATTATTTCCGATATAGAAATGCCACAATTAGACGGTTTATCTCTTGCACAAAATGCACTAAAGATTAATTCATCTATAAAAATAATACTTATCAGTGCATTTGATAAATTTGAATATGCCAAACAAGCTATACGACTCGGTGCATTTGACTATATAGAAAAACCGCTTGATTATTCTTATCTAAAGAAAATCATTCGCAATGCTCTTAGTATGCTTAATAAAGAACAGAGGAATCTTGAAATATTAAAACAAAGCCGCCCTATAATGATCGATAATTTTTTTCATAAATTAATACAATCTTCAAGTGATGAAGCTCGATATACACTTTCAAATTATGCCGATTATCTTCAGTTGAATCTTGACTATCATTATTATCAGGCCATTGTAATTCAAATACAAAATGCAACAGACATCAAAGAAAAAAAAGGCATTGAAGAGTATCACATAAAACTAATGAGTATGTCTGATACCATAAAAGAACTTTTCAATGAGCACTTTTCACTGATTCATACTTTAACAAGTTTTGACGAAATCGTATTGGTAATCGCTCACAATTATTCTAATCAGAAATACTTCTATAATACGTCTTATGATCTGTTAACAGAATTATTGCAACTTTATAAAAACAGCTTTTTCGAATTAAATATCGGAATAGGAAACATCGTCAAATACTTGTGGACTTTATCTGTTTCGTATTCCAATGCATTAAAATCACTGGAATACCGTTTTTTCTTTCCACAGAAAAACATATTTACACTTGGTGATACTATAGACAACGATTACTCTGCTGAATTATATGAAGTTTCCGGTCACGAAAAGTTAATACAGCTTTTATGCGAAAATGACCTGGACGGAATAGAAAAGTGGATTCTTTCATTTTCAGAAGAATTAACACAAAACTACAAAAACAAACAATTTATATTTATACGTATCTATCAGCTTTTGGGGCATTTACTAAAATTTCTCTGCGATATGGGCATTAGAAGCAATGACATGGAAAAAGACATTATTAAAACCTATCAACACCTTGACTCTTTTTCAACAAGTACTGAGATCTTCCAATGGCTTTCTAGTTTATGCCAGACAATATCTGATAAAATTAATCTTTCAGCACAGAGTCGTCAAGAACATGTTTGTACTGCTACTATCAATTATATACACCAACATTATCAAGACAACACCTTATGTCTAAATGAAATTGCTAACAATGTTCATATTAGTCCGGCTCATCTTAGTGCTCTGTTTAAAAAACAACGCCAGCAAAATATTTCGGATGTAATCACAGATATTCGGATTGAAACGGCCTGTAATCTATTGAAAAATACGAACCTCTCACTAAAAGAAATAAGTGCGAAAGTAGGATATTCAAATCAATACTACTTCAGTTCTTGTTTTAAAAAGAAAACCGGACAGACACCTTCATCCTATAGATAGTAGAATTTATATACTTTTTTTTATTGTTTATCAGTGTTATAATCTATAATTGTTTCATAAAAATACAGTTGCTGACGCCCATAGTGCCGACAGTAACAAAAAACTTAAGAGAGGAAACTATCATGAATTTTATTCAGAAAAATTTCAAAGGAATTCTGGTCTGCTTTCTGATTGCGATTCCATCCTGGCTGATTGGAAAAGCATTCCCGGTAATCGGCGGACCTGTCATTGCGATTCTCGCCGGAATGGTGATCACCTGCTTTTGGACTGAAAAAGGAACAGCCGAATCAGGAATTAAATGGACATCTAAAATTATTTTACAGACTGCTGTTGTTCTGCTTGGATTCGGCATGAATCTCGGAGTTATCTTACAGACAGGAAAGCAGTCTCTTCCTATTATCATCAGTACAATTTCTACCTCTTTGATCATTGCATGGCTGCTCCGCAAGGTACTGAATGTTCCTTCCAACACATCTATCCTTGTTGGTGTCGGTTCTTCCATCTGCGGTGGTTCTGCGATAGCTGCTACAGCGCCTGTCATTGACGCCGATGACACAGAAGTCGCACAGGCGATTTCTGTTATCTTTTTCTTCAATGTTATCGCTGCTGTACTTTTCCCGGTGCTTGGAAATACACTCGGCTTCGACACAACAAGCGGAAATGCTTTCGGTGTCTTTGCCGGAACTGCGATCAATGATACTTCATCCGTAACTGCTGCCGCCTCTACCTGGGACAGCATGTGGAATCTTGGAAGTGAGACACTCAATACTGCTGTCACAGTTAAACTGACACGTACGCTTGCAATCATTCCGATCACACTTGTACTCTCACTGATTCGTGCGAAATCAGCTGCAAAAGATGGAAAATCATCCAGTAAGTTCAGCTTAAAAAGAGCTTTTCCAATGTTCATCCTGTACTTTATCATTGCGGCTGTCATTACAACTGTATGCATGAGCCTCGGGGTAAGTGCGGATGTATTTGCTCCGCTGAAAGAACTGTCTAAGTTCTTCATTATCATGGCTATGGCTGCGATCGGTCTGAACAGCAATGTTGTGAAGCTTGTCAAATCTGGTGGAAAGCCAATCCTTCTCGGTGCTTCCTGCTGGGTTGGTATTACAGTAGTCAGCCTTGCAATGCAACACATCATGCATATATGGTAAAATATTGACAATATCGAAATCCAAAGTTTCTATTCCTGATACAATAGTGACTTTGGATTTCTTATTGCTTTTTCCTTTACACGAGATGTATAATCTTCTTTGACTTTAAAACTATTTAGGAGAAAATCGTTATGGACATGAAATCAACTTCTCAGGCGATGGAGACCGAAAAGATTCCGCGCCTTCTGGCACAGCTTGCAATTCCTGCGGTTGTCGCCCAGATCATCAATCTTCTATATAACATTGTAGACCGAATCTATATCGGACACATTTCCGGTGTTGGAGCCGCGGCATTAACCGGCGTTGGATTATTTACACCGATCCTTATGCTGATCAACGCTTTTGCTATGCTTGCAGGTTCCGGTGGTGCTCCGCGTGCTGCGATATCTATGGGAAAGAAAGATAATAAAACAGCTGAAAAAATCCTTGGAAACTGTTTTGCGCTTCTCATCCTTATGGCTGTCATACTTACTGTAGTCTTCTTTACATTTGCACCACAGCTGTTGACACTTTTTGGAGCCAGCGAGAAGACACTGCCGTACGGAGTAGCATACGCAAGAATCTATATCCTTGGAAGTATCTTTGTCTTAATCGTGATGGGAATGAATCCATTTATTACAACACAGGGATTTGCCAAGATCAGTATGATGACTACTGTGATCGGAGCTGTGATCAACATCATTCTTGATCCGATTTTTATCTTCATATTCAATCTTGGTGTAAGAGGTGCCGCACTTGCCACTGTTTTAAGTCAGGCTGTCGGTGCAATTTGGATTCTTCGCTTCTTATCCGGGAAGAAGACGATCCTTCATCTTAGAAAAGAAAATTTCAGATTACAAAAGGATGTTATCTTACCATGCCTTGCACTTGGTATTTCCACTTTTGTCATGCTTTCTACAGAAAGTATTCTCTCCATCAGCTTTACTTCCAGTCTGTCAAGATATGGTGGAGACCTTGCTGTCGGAGCCATGACGATCATCACAAGTGTCAGCCAGCTTGCCACGCTGCCACTGCAGGGAATCTGTCAGGGCGGTCAGCCGATCATGAGTTATAACTTCGGTGCCGGCAATAAAGAGCGAGTAAAAAAAGCCTTCTTTACACAATTTAAGGTTTGTACGATTTTCACCAGCTGTTTCTGGCTGATCATGCTGCTGTTTCCTAAGCTGTTTGCAGGAATCTTTTCCAACAATACAGATCTGATCACTTATACCGCATGGGCGCTGAGAATCTATATGGCAGGTATTTTCTCCCTCGGATTCCAGGTTTCATGTCAGCAAAGTTTCATGGCATTGGGACAGGCAAAGGTTAGTCTGCTGCTCGCCTGCTTAAGAAAACTGATCTTGCTGATTCCGCTGATCTTTATCCTGCCACTCTTTATTCAGGATAAGGTTTTTGCAGTCTTTCTTGCAGAACCGATCAGTGATATTGTTGCAGCCACAATCACAACAATCACATTCATGAGCCGCTTTAATGGAATTCTGAATAAAGGCAGTAAAATGAAAACCGCAGAATAAATTTTATATGACTATTCTTTTGACTCCATTTCATGATATAATTAATTTATCTGAAATTTATGAAACGGAGCCGTTAATATATGAAAAAACTAAAACTTTTATGGATGATCCTAAAACGCACGAAAGCAACCCAGATTCTTTCCGGTTATATCGTATTTCTCTTTGTATCCGCAGCCATCATTCAACTGGTAGAGCCTGACATCAACCGCTATGGAGATGCCCTCTGGTATTGCTATGCAGTACTTTCTACCGCCGGGTTCGGCGATATTGTTGCCATAACTTTCATTGGCAAACTGGTTTCGGTACTTGTCACAATCTACACGATCTTCGTTGTTGCAATCGTTACCGGTGTTGTTGTCAATTATTACGGACAGATTGTAGAGATGCAGCGTCGTGAAACGGCAATGATGTTTCTGGATAAATTAGAACGTCTCCCGGAACTTTCCAAAGAAGAACTGGAAGACATCTCAAAAAGGGTAAAAAAATTCCGCTGAGTTTTCACTCAACGGAATTTTTGTTTTCCACTTTTCTCTTATCAAATAAGGATAGGCATTTGCTGCCTGCTGTCGCAGCCACAAAAATCCATACGAACAATTTCACCGGATAGCATAGGAACAGAAGCATTGTAACGGCTAACGGCTTTTTCATCGTTCCACCTAGAAGCGCCGCTGTAACAATTGCAGATGCGAAAACAAGATGACTCTCTGCATTTCCGCAGATCAGCATTCCCACGCCATATCCCATGCATACACCTGCGAAGATAACCGGGAAGAAATGTCCTCCCTTCAAACCGAATTGTATACAAATATTTGTGAGAAGCACTTTCAAAAATGCAACTCCGATCAGTGCTAACGGAAGGTATTGACTATACTCTTTCATCAACACTCCCATCTGTTCTTCTCCCGAAAACATAACTGCCGGGATTAACATTCCACAGATTCCAAGACAAATTCCTGCGAGAACTTCTCGAAGAACTGCCGGTACCTTTTTCGCAGTTTTCTTCGTTATCTGATGTGTCTTTTCATAAAAAACAGCTAACACGCATCCTGCAATAATATAGAGAAGTATTAATGCATAGTCCATCTTTCCGATCTCAACTGCCGCAAAGCTTGGAAATCCAGAAAGTCCTGAACCGAATACTGCGGAAAGTCCTGCATAAATACCTGTTGCAGCAGCAATTGCGATTCCATAAATAAATATCTTTGATGAAATTCCTGCCGGAACAACAGTTTGTTCTGAATTATTCTCTTCTAAAGTGTTCTCTTCCACTTCAAACAATCCAAATAGCGGAGCATGGAATAAAACACTTAAGGATGCTGCTACCCCGATCTGGGAGTATTCCTTCGCATGCTGTCTGGCAAACTTCAGATTATCTCCTGCCCAGTAACACATTCCGACGATAATTCCGGTAAGTCCTGCTTCCGGACCTACACTGCTTCCGATCAAAAGCGGCAGCACTGCTGCAATCATCATGACAAGCATATTTTTATAATCATAATGCTTCTCCGTTTTCACTTTTGCCATAACAGTTTCCATTTCTTCCGGATAATTTCCGTACACCTTCCGGAAGATACCGATAAGAAATGCACCGATCACACAGACCACTATCGTATAGTATGGTAACAAAAAATGTTCTGGAATCCATTCCCAGATAAGATTCATCCCGACTGCCATGATCTTCAAAAGTGCCCAGACCAATCCGCCGGCAACTGCACCGATAATTGCACAGAACAGCCAGAGCTCCAACTGATTTTTTATCTTTATATTTCTAATTTCTTTTTGACTGTTCATCGATCTGTCCTTTACGTTTTCTATTTTTCAGATGTTTCTGCATCCGTATCTCTCACCTGTGGAATTAAGGTAGCTGCCAGTTTTCCTTTTCCACGATGTTTCAAATATAAAATTCCAATCACAGAAAATACAACAGCTCCGACAAAATTCACCATAAGATCTTTCATTGTATCTACGATTCCAATGTCAAGATATCCGCCCAGATTCCAAGTCTCACCGTTGATCACAACGGACTGGACATCTACATGGATTGGGATATTTGCTCCTGTCGGATTCAGTTTCACTGAATTGATTGCCGGAACGATCCAGTCTTTCTGCATATCCATTCCGAAGAACCAATCCATACTGAATTCAAAGAACTCCCACAAAACACCAACTGTCATTGAAAAACAAAATGCAAAAAATGCCACAAAGTATGGGGACATCTTAATTGAAAATCGATCACTTCTGTTGAATAAATCAATCAGCGCAAACCCGATTGCCGCCATCAGGAATCCATTCGTTGTATGCAAAATAGTATCCCATACCGGAATCTTTACATAAAATGCATTGATCTCTCCAAGTATCTCTGCCGAAAAGATAAAGATCAGAATAACCGTTTCCAGACCAACCGGAATTGTCACTCCAAGTTTCTTGTCGATAAACTGTGGCACCATAAACAAAATCAATGTTAGAATGCCAAGAAACATATTGTGATAGTTTCCAAGAAAGAATTGTCTGATAATGGAGACAATAACCAACATTGTCAATACCATCTGGACTCTTGTTCTATTTCTTGCTTTTTTACTTAATTCACTCATTTTCACCCTCCTTTTTCTCTCAACACATGCAGTCAAAAACACTTTTTATTGCATATTTAGGATATACTGCATCTGTTTTCATAATATACTAATTTCATCTTTTTTTCAACAAAAGGTGTCAGGCCGAAGTTTAAAATAACAGCTTCCACATATGCCTGACACCTTTCTATCTATCGTTTATAGATTCACTTTAATTTTACTTCTGTTTTCTTCTTCTAATAACATAAATCATTCCACCGATCACTGCAATTGATCCTGCAATCATCAGAATCCAGAGGTAGCTGATGCTGTCTCCCGTTTTTGCTGTTTTCACCTGTTTCCCTGACGCTGAAGTTCCTGTTGGTTTCTTTCCTGCAGTACCTGTCGATGTTTCTTTTGAATCGGTTGGATTCTTTGTTTCTTCTTTCTTCACAATCTGATACTCTATCTGATAGTCTGTATCCTCTCCGTGAAGCACATAATTATCACTCTGTTCGCCGATCATTCCGACAATGGTGGCTGTATATGTTCCGGTCTTGATTTCATTTCCACCTTCTACAACCGCCTTGCAGTCATCTTCGAACAATACCCCTGTAAATTCTGCAGACACATTTGCTTCTTTTCCCGTATAAATAACAGTTCCGTCCGTATTCCATGCAACGCCCAGAGGTTTTGGCTGTACCTGCAGTGTTCCTGGTTTAAACAGTACTGCGTAATTCGCATTATCTGCTGTCAGCGGAGTTTTTTCTGTAATATCATAAAGACCGACCGTACAGTTTTCTTTTTCTGCATCTCCTGCGGTCAATGTGACATTTATTTGCAGATCCTCTATCTGATCATCTCCTGCCAGACTTCCCTCACTGATTGACCAGGTATACTCTGTGATTGTCTGTCCATATTCTTTCTCCGTACGGTCCGGTCTGATCGTAATGCTTCTTGGTTTTACTGTTACAGGAATATTTGATGTAACTGTCTTGTAGTTCGGATTAGCCGGTGTGAAGATCATCTCCTGTTCACTTTGATCCTCTGCTACTGTAAGCATTGTCGTATCGTCTGTAAAACGGAATACACCTTCTCCCGACTGACTGGAAAGTGTTGCTTTCTTTAAGCTGTCTCCATAAATCACTTCTGCTGCCGGGAAAGTCACTTCTGGATCTGCCTGCAAAATCTCATATTCCCATACATGCACGCGGTTTGTGCCGGAAAAGATATAGTTTTCATTGGTCAGACCTATTGCAAGCGCCTTATAATTTCCAACTTCTGTATGATCTGCATTGAGCAGTTTTTTAATCGCACAACTATCCTTTTCTAAAAGGCTGTCTGCTTTCACGTTTGCCTCTATTCCACATGCATTTCCTGTATATGTATACTGTGCTGCCGCATTCCATTCTATCTCTGCTTCCTTTGGTGATACATTAAGGAATGCCGGAAGAACTACAACATCATAATTCGTATTTGTCGCATTGTCTTTCAGGATGACATATCTTCCTGCGTTTCCATATGCGCCAAGAATGTCATCTCCATCTTCATCTGTTATGCTTCCTGTCAGAACATCTTCCGGTTCGATAGTTGTTGCTTTCAATGTCAGTCCGAGACTTTCAACGGTATCGCCTGGAAGAAGTTTCGCCTTTTCTGAATCACTGATCGTAAATGTAAGATCTGCGCTGGTCAACTCATCTCCATATGTCTTTGTTTTCTTTTCTGCACGGACAATGATTCTCTGTGCACTACTGACTGCTCCATTTTCGAATGTAGTATTTTCTGCTGTGCTGCTTTTGGAACCTGTTGTTTCCATTGTGTTCACTGGATTGATATCAAGATCGTATTCTTTCAAATGAATCCAGTTTACCTTGAATCCGCCTACTGTTTCCGGACAATCAATCTTATAGCTTCCTGCATCGATTGTCTCATTTAATGACTGTCCTGTCTCCTGGATTCTCATTTCATCCGTAACATTTGCAAAAAGTTCTTCCACTTCATCTGCGCTCAGTGTTTCCGTTGGTGCAACAACGTATGACATCTCCGGAGTTTCACCATAGGAAATTTCTTCATATCCGAGATACGCTGTGATCACTTCTGACTTATTCACTGTTTTTACCGGAACACACATAGTAACAGTTTTGTATTTTTTATTATCTGCCGGCAGGAAGGTCAATTCAAATTTTGTCTGATCTGCTACTTCCTGATCTGTCACAACATGAGCTGCATCTTCAAACTTCCATGTTCCTGCCGGTGCATTTTCAATCCCCTTCAATGTAGCTTCTGCCAGTGTCTGACCATATTCAACCTCTACTTCCGGTGTAGGAAGCTTTGGTTCAAATATCATGTTGCTGTTTGTCTCATAGATCAACCGTGACATTGGTTCATCAATAAAGTTAAGCATTACTGTTCCAAGGAATCGGTTGTCAATACAATTGTCTTCGTCTTTAAATAATCTCGGATTAATTTCCTGTGTCAATCCTAACGGTGCTCCTCGTGAGCAAGAGGTATAATTAAATACCCAAGAATTGTACTCGATCGGATGGCTTGTATCCTGTCCTGTTGTCTGCTTCATCGTTTCTAATATATACGGCCACTTCTCACTTCCATATGTATTATATGCATCCTGAATATACACATGATTTTTTCCATCATCATATAACTTGTACGCATATTTATAATCTTTATATTTTATGTCATCCCAATTCGTAAGGTTAAATCCCATCGCACGTTCAACCGAACTGTCGTAGTTCTTGGTCAGATTAAATCTTCGAAGAAATATGATTTTTCCCCTTGCTTCCTTCATTGATGGGATATCCCCTCCACTGTAGACCTTGTCCTTATTTTTTTCAATAAATTCAGCGACCGCATGCTCTAATCCAATTGTAGAACCGGCATCTGGTTTTACTGTAAGAATGACTGTTTCTGACTTATGCTTCTCTAAGAATTTAAGAGAAGTATTGAGGATTGACTGTAATGTAAGATCACTTCCGTTTTTTTCTTGACACTGCCATAATTCGCCTCCATGTACAATCTTTACGTCTGCCGCAGAAGCATCATCTTTTGTCGCATTTGCACGGATATCAAAACTGCGAGCCCCCATATTTAACTGTTCATCATAATAAAGATTCTGACAGGATGTAATAGATACACCTGGAATAGCATCTTCCACAACCCCGGCTGTCCCAGTATCATGTGTCGCTGGAATATTAACGGAAGACAATAGTGCATCGTCTGGAATGCCTGCCATCCATTCATCCGCATAACTGTAAGCTGTTTCAGCTGTATTTCCTGCTAAAATAGATAACTCTACATTCATTCCCTCTTTCCCAAACACTAAACTTGGGACTCTTTTTTCGATATACCATCCAGTTCTGGCATTCTGAATTTTATATGTACCATCTTTCTGCTTAAAAAATCGCCACAATTGACTTGTATTCTGATTCCTGTCAAATTTTTCAGTTGTCCAGATATTCACACTTGCACTAAGTTTTCCTGATTCTCCTTCTACATCTAAAGATAGATTAGTTGTGCTTTCACCATCAGAGACTGCATCTATTTGATAAGCATGATACTCTGGTATCCATTTCAATTTCCATTTACTGGTTATTCCCATTACCTGAAACGTTGGACAAGATCCTGGAACCGCTATATTACTTGCTCTATTTAAAGCATCAAGTTTTCCTGCTTCATGAATTTCACAGATAACACTTTTATCTTCTTCTTTTAAAACCTGACTTTCTTTTCCTGTGAGCGGAACCACCGATTTTGTAACCAGCCAGACTTTTCTATATTTTTCTTCTGTCTGAATAATATTGGGATTATTATTATTCAAATTTCCTGAGTATCCAAGCCATCTTCCACTTTTTCTATTCTTTATATAATATCTTTTATTTCCGTTTGCATCATTTCCAAGATAATAAAATGCAAATTGACGATGCTCTTTTCCTTTGACTTTCTCATCATTACTTTCCCATACATGTATCTTTGCACCGCTATCTTTACTTTCATCTTTTACATCTGCGAAACGATCTGTTCCATTCACCTTAATGTGTTTAATTCCATACCATCCGTTTTCTATTTTATCCAGACGAAAACGGCAATTACCGCCTTCTCCGGTATCCAAATGTACATCGCTTCCTTTCTCGCCACTGTCATTTACATTCCAACGATAATCTGTATTTTCTTCCAATGTAATAAATAATTCACTGTTCGTCTCCATATTTGTGTCCAGCGTTCCACTGGAATCTGCCGCTTTTACACTGATTGGAATCCCCGTAAGTGCTATCGTCATACATATGAGCGCTGCCATTATCCTTTTTATTGTTTTCATATCCGTTTTTCCTCCTCATTTGTATTTTGCTATATTATCGGCAATCATATTTCTTCTTATTATATTTTTGATACCAGATTGTTCAATATTTTTGACATGAACTGTCTGAAAATGGCACGAATCGTCATTCTGTGGTATACTAATCCTATGTCAAAACATTTGTATTTATTTTGAATAGATACAAATCAGGGAGGATATTCGTATGTTAATCGCTATTGTTGATGATATTGCAGAAGAGCGTATTCTGCTTCGAACACGATTAGAAAATATATTAGATCAGAAAAATGTAGAGTTTCATTGCTATGAATATGAGAATGGAGAAGCATTTCTCAAGGCTTCAAAAGAACATGACTTCACAGTTTTATTTTTGGACATTTATATGAACGGGGCAAATGGAATCGAAATCGCCCGTGAATTTAGAAATACCAACAAAGACTGTCTGTTGATTTTTACTACAACATCCCTGGATCATGCGCTGGAGGGTTTTAAAGTACGTGCCATGCATTATCTGGTAAAACCTTATACGGAAGAAGAACTGTCTTCTTTAATTGATGAAATCCTGTCCCGGATTCCGGCTTCGGAGAAAAAACTGACAGTAAAAGTAAATGGAAGTGATCTTCAGATACCATTTAAAACGATCATTCACGCAGATCATTTTTCTCATATGATCCATATTCATACAACAAAAGAAAAAGAACTTGTCATCCGACAGTCTTTTGGGACTTTTACTACTCCATTAAAAGAAGATTCCCGCTTTTTTATCTGCAACAGAGGAACGATCATCAACATGGAACATGCTGTTGATTTTGACGGAACAATGTTTCTTTTAGATGATGGAAGCAAGATCGTTGTCAGTAGAGAACTGTGCAAACCTGCACGACAACACTTTATGGATTATCTATTTCAAAAGGGGGGATTTTGATGCGGACTTTAATTTTCCAGACTTTGGAATTTACAGTTTTGATTCCTGGTATGCTGCTTGCCTATCTGCCGGTAAGATCATCTCTGAAGCAAACACCTAAGAAGCTGGCTGTCTGGATGCTTCCGCTTCTTATTATATGCTCTTGTTTTTGTGGTTTTGCATGCTATAGATTCCATTTGTCAACAAGATCTGTTCTTCTTCCTCTTTTGTTTGTTCTACTCGTTCTATATCATAGCACTTTATTAATTTCACTTTGGAAATCTGTCAGCATCTATCTTGCCGTCTGTGCAGTTTTTTCCTGCTTTAACAGTCTTTCCAGAGCTGTTTCTGCAATGTTGAATTTTGGTTCTGAACACCTTGCATTTTCCAGTTCTTCTACTTTTGGAATCCTGTATAATCTTTTCTGCATTCTTTTCGTCCTTCTCATATGGTATCCAGCCTCCCATTCAGTCAAAGAAATGGTAGAAGATGAAAATCTTGCTCAGACCTGGTATGTTTTCTGGATTCTCCCGGTTCTGGTCATCGGATTGAACCTTGCTTTGATTCCAAAATATAATACCATCCTGCACACGCAGCGTTTTCTGCGTGGATACATTGTGATTGTTTATGCTCTTCTACTCATCCTTGCATTATTTTACTCGATGTTTTTAATGATGGCTAATATCCTGAATAAAAACAAAAAACTTCAGCAGGAAAATCTTTTTCTTTCTGTACAGCAGGAACGATATGAGAATTTAAGAAGTGCGATTGAAGAAGCCAGACAGGCTCGACATGATATTCGTCATCATTTTTTACAACTTTCTGCCATGGCCAAAGACGGTGATTTAGAAAAGATCAAAGAATACCTGCAAAATGCAATGGATAAAATCCCCACCCTTGATTATCACTTCTGTGAAAATCACTCTGTCGATAACGTAATCGGATATTATTATGCGCTTGCCCAAAAAGAAGAAATTCCATTTGATGCCCGTGTTGATCTTCCAAAAGAACTTTCCGTAGATGAAATGGATCTCTGTCTTATTCTTTCCAATCTATTAGAAAATGCATTGGAAGCCAGTCGCAAAACTACCGCTGCGCAGCAGCAGATATCGTTGGAAATCTATCAACATTCTGCTTCTATTCTTTTAATTCGGGTAGAAAATAATTTTGACGGAACGATCAAAGAAAAGAACCATCTGTTCCATTCCACCAAGCGAAAAGGTCTAGGAATCGGTACCCAGTCTGTCCGCAGAATGGCAGAAAAGAACGATGGTTCTTGTGATTTCACTTATGAAAATGGAGTCTTTACCGCAAAGATCATGCTTCGTGCTACTCCTTAGGTTTCTCCTCTTTAATATGTAAAGCGAAGGGCTTTTGATCAGTCTTTCGCTTCTTTTATATATTCGTTTTTAATTGCAAATCCGTGATCCATCGGACCGCTTCCTTTTCCAAGATTAAGCATTGCTGCAAGTGCCCCTGAGATATACTCTTTCGCACGCTCTACAGATTCCTCCAATGAGAATCCTTTTGCAAGATTAGAAGCAATCGCAGAAGACAATGTACAACCTGTACCATGAGTATTCGGATTATCAATTCTTTTTCCGTTAAACCAGCGATACACTCCATCTGCATACAGCAGATCATTCGCATCATTCAAGTTGTGTCCACCCTTGCAAAGTACTGCACAGTGATATTTTTCTGAAATTTCTTTCGCCGCATCGATCATCTCTTCTGCACTTGTGATCTTTCTTCCGATCAACTCCTCTGCCTCCGGAATATTCGGAGTCAGTACACTTGCAAGCGGGAATAATTCTTCCTTCAATGTATCCGCCGCATCATCACTGATCAGCTTCGCTCCGCTTGTTGCTACCATAACAGGATCTACTACAATATTCTTTGCTTCATACTGACGCAGCTTCGCTGCAATAACTTTGATCAGTTCTTTATCTGAAACCATCCCGATCTTTACGGCATCCGGATAGATATCTGTAAAGATACTGTCAAGCTCCTGTCCTAAAAATTCCGGTGTTGCATTTAATATAGAAGTAACACCTGTTGTATTCTGCGCTGTCAATGCAGTAATCGCACTCATTGCATATACTCCATTGGTGATCATTGTCTTGATATCAGCCTGGATTCCTGCGCCTCCGCTAGAGTCACTTCCGGCGATTGTAATTGCTGTTTTCATGTTCTCGTCCTCCTTCTATTATAAATAAAATAAACCATCCAGATCCACTTTCCGAAATGCTGCACATTTCATCTAAACATCCGCTTGGCTCTGAACAGTTCAAAATGGGTACAAAAAAAGCGGGTGATGGGAATCGAACCCACGTATCCAGCTTGGAAGGCTGGTGTTCTACCATTGAACTACACCCGCGTGTCTTGTGTTATCTCTGACACGAGTTATATCTTATCATACATGCCAGAGATATGCAAGCACAAATTTAAATTTTTCTAAATACTTTAGATTTTTCGTATCTACCTTATTACAATTTTTGCAATTCCATCAATTTCTTTCTTAATCTCATATTTTCCTCTTCTGCTTTATCAGCTCTTTGTTTTTCTTCTTCCGTTCTTTGCTTTTCTTCTTCTATCTTCTGCTTCTCTTCTTCTAATTCTCTTGCAATGTTCTCCTTCGCTTGAGCCACCTGTTCGGCTACTTTCTCTGCCACCTGTTCGGCTACTTTCTCTGCCACTTGTTCTTCGACCTGTTTTGCAACACTTGCCTTTACTTGTGCCAATTCTTCTTCCATCTCGTCAATCATCAACTTCACTGTATTGCGATCCAAAATCTCAAGTTCTTTCGAAAACATCTCCATCATTCCTTCCATATTAAGACAGAGTGTATAGATTTCTTCATAAATCTTCTGAAAATCCGAATTCTGATTCAAAAGTTTAATAATCATCTCCGGATCATCCTGACTAAGAAATACGAGCCACTCTTCCAATCTATTTTTTATCTTTCTGTTTTCATTTTGAATGATGTCACCAAAAATGTCAAGACATATAAAAGTATATTCTTGCAGTAAATTCACTTCTACTCCTGTATCACTTTTTTGTTCGCAATGATGAATATATATTTCTTTCGAAAACCTGCGGAAATCAGCACTGCTCTTTTCAAATAATACAATTGTATAGACTTTCTGAATTCTCTTATAAGTAAATGAATTTCCTAATTCTGCGCGCACTCGTTTATACTGTCGTAACAATAAATCGGAAGAATAACAGGCACTTCTCTGTCCGGGAAATAAATATCCCATTTTTTGTACTTCAACATTTGCTATACTACCATCTTCAAACTGAACAACAATGTCCATAATCAATAAGGAACTCTCCGCTGCAATACGCGCCGATTCATTCGGAAGTACTTTTAAGATTCTAATTTTTCTTCCTAATATTTCTGATAGAAAATCATTTAACCTTTCAGGTCTGGTGTCCGGATTCATAATAACTTTAAAATAGGTATCATAGAGAAGTTTTACACCTTTCACCCCAGTGCAAATGTCAAGATATTCCTGTTGGTATTTTTCTTCCCATCCACAAAATGTCTTCCACATTTCCGGGCTATTGCGAATTTCTTCAAGCACTTGTCCTTTGGTTCTGATCATTGGAAAATAGTTTTGTAATTTGTTTTTCATCTTTTATTTTGATGCGATGTTTAAAATAAAGAATGTCCAACACCAACTTCATGAATTGGTATGTTCTCAGAATATCCCAGTTCACTTTTAATTGCAATGTGTTTCTTGTTTATAACTCATCTTTTTTGTTGATAATCTGTAGATAACTTCAAAAATCAATATTTTTTCAATTCCAACTGTCATTTTCACCAAATAAACGTTATAATATTGTTAATTTATAGTCATTTTTTGTCCAAAACGCCATAATTCAAAAAAGCGGAGAAAAAATGTCACATGGCCTTTTAATGTATCACCTTTTCTCTCTATAATGAATAAAAAGGAGGAGGAAGATTCGTGGATTTATTTAATAGCTTACCACTTAAAAAGCAGGAATATATGAACCGGCTTTTCAGAAACTGTACGGAGGAAGTCAAGTATTACATGTCCGTGATTGATGTGGAAGCTGACCAGACTTTTATCAAAGCCGGAGAAGAATGCAAGTACATATACATCATTTTATCAGGGAAAGTAACCGGAGTCGAATGGCCGATGCATGAGAAATCTTATTTCTTTAAGGACTTTGGACCAGGTGACTTCTTTGGTGAGATTGAATGTTTTGCCGGACTTCCAAGATACCGGATCAGCATTCTGTCTTCAACAAAATGCCGGCTGCTTGCCATTCCATCTATTTATTATATGGAGTGGATGCATATGGATGTTGATGCACTGTTCATGAGAACACAGGAAAATATCAGCCGCCTCGTTCTGCAAACTGCGGAAGCCAGGAAATATCTGTTTATGGAAGGAAAAGACCGATTAATGGTTCATCTAGTCCGTAAATATGAACAAAAGGTCCCGGCACCGGAGATTCTGGTACTCAACCAGACACGAGCGCGCATTTCCGAAGAAGTGGGGATTTCTATTAAAACTCTGGACAGAAACATCAGAAAGCTGGAAGAGATGAATCTTCTGACGCTGAATAAAGGAAAGATCGTGATTACCAAGGCCCAATATCTTCAGATGAAACAGGATATTGATTTTTACGTAAACGGTTGATCCAAACTTATGTTTAAGTCCAGCTAATAAATGTCAATAGTTAAATGAAAAAATTGCTCTTATTTTCTGGCTAAAAAAGGGTAGACATCCCCCTTGGTGAAAATATCGTTCTTTTGAAAGATATTGATTCGTTGGATGTACAGTATTTTATGCAGCCATGTCGCATTTGGAAGCATTGTATTGTTTGATATGCTCCTGTGGAGTGATGATTTCAAAAGACTTGTTGTCTCTGAGTATTGCAAATATCATATTGCATACCTTATGTGAAACAGCTCCCATTGCTACGAGCTTTGGTTTTGAGTCACATTTCTTGAGGTAGTACTCACGAA
>ERZ827101.672-NODE-672-length-52177-cov-4.216626_pt1 | contig 52177 bp, 54 predicted proteins | sample MGYA00519869_ERZ827101 | MGnify/ENA primary metagenome ERZ827101 (study PRJEB31778, sample SAMEA3449256) | human gut metagenome | biome: human gut; feature: human-associated habitat; material: faeces | place: United Kingdom | collected 2010/2012 ...
CTTAACCAATATTAAAAATAATAAAAAAAGTTAAACTACAAATGAAGGAGAAAATAATATGTCAGTAACAAAATTTTTAACAGGCTTTGCGGTAGGAGCTGCAATAGGTGCTATAGCAGGTATTCTTCTTGCTCCTAAATCAGGTGCGGAAACAAGAGAAATGATTGGTGATATGGCTTCTGATGTGGCTAGAAAAACAGATGAAACAGTTAAGGATCTTCAAAGAAAAGCCGATAATATAGTTTCAGATGTTCAGGAAAAAAGCGAAGAAATTATGGAAAAAATTCAAGATATGTTAAACAAACAAAAAGAAGGTCTTGAAGGTTAATCCATTAAAAATCTTACTAAAAAGAGGAGAGCTTGCGTTAGTTCTCCTCTTTTTTATTAACATTTGCCGCAATTTGAACAGCCGGCGCAGTATCTTTTCATAAAACAATACTGACATTCATTTTTGAAATATTTTTCTTCGTCTGTTTGATTAAATAGTCCTATTTGAGAATATTGCGCAGGTAAATCCAGTTTGAATACCTGTTCTCTGCTGCTGGTATAATTTATATCCAGCAGGAAAGCTGTTTTTGCCTGATCCTTTTTATTTGTGAATACTGTTTTCTTGCCGTCTTTTATGAAAACATTTCCGGTTTCAAAAAATGAGAAAGTGGTATCTGTTGCTTTGCACTCATCAGACAGTAATTTAACCCATTCAAAGAAGAGCGGTTTCTTGCTTCCGTAGTTTTCACCTCCAGCCCAGACGTTTTCAATTTGTCCGCTCTGTAGAAATTTCATGATGGAAAGTTTGCCTATTAACGGTTCAGCCATAATACCTTTGTGTTTGAAAGGAAGTTCAAGTAAAATAGGCAATCGCTCATTCGCACGTTTTTGATTTTCACAGGTAATATTAAGCCAAACATTTTCCCATCCGCCGTTCCAATCATCCGGAAGACATTTTTCAATTCTGTCCGCGCGTTTTGTTACCAGAATAAATATAACATCAGAACGTTTTTTTATTATTTTCCAGACTTCTTCACGCCAGCAGTCAGCTTCTTTTAGGAAAAAGTCGGAGGTCATGCATACTCTTATGTATTCGCCGCTTTTAATTTTATAATTGCCGTTTCTATCTTTATGAAGCGGGTAATCAAAATTATTTTTGACTTTGTAAATTTCTGCACCATCTTTTCCTCTTAGTGAGTCAAGATAATACATATAACAATTTTCACATCCCTCGCTGATTCTTTTACAGCCGTGCCATGGGTTCCAGATATCTCGCATAATTATAATTTATCATAAAATAAAAAAGACCCGCATTTCTGCAGGTCTTTTAAAATTGCTCCAGGCCAGACTTGAAGGCGGCAGCTCGGAGTATGTCCGAATTCAGCGGCGTAGAGCCGGTGAACTGAGGACAACTCAACGTCAGCGCCGTAGTCAATCTTAGATTGCACAGGCGCAGTCTGGCAAGCGAGAAAATTTATTTTTCGAGCGTCTGTGAGCATAAAAAAAACCTGCCAAATTGGCAGGTTCTTAGAAAATTGCTCCAGGCCAGACTTGAACTGGCACCGAGGGAGAACCCCGATTGGATTTTAAGTCCAACGCGTCTACCGATTCCGCCACTGGAGCGTACAATATTAAGTTTTCATCTTACTCCCGCGGAATCGGTAGACTGCGTCTACCTCCCCTCTCCTCAAACGATACTCAATCGTTCTCGTCGGCAGAGTGCCACTGGAGCGTATAAATATTCAGCTGTCAACACGACAATAATAATATAAACATTATTATAAGTCAAACCCGCTAAACCTATATTTGAAATTAGTATTAGCAGAGTTTGTAAATATTTTCTAAAATAAGCTCTTTAGCCCCAATAATATCAGCAGGCAGCCGGCGGTAATCTCAAGCCATTTTGTCGGAAATTTTTTGAGTTTTCCGCCCAGACCAAAGCCGAGAAGAGAATTTATAAATGTTACAACTCCAATCAAAATGGCAGGTTTAAGTATTCTATTTCCGAAAAGTGATAATGAAATCCCGGCTGAAAAAGCATCAATACTGGTTGCAATTCCGACAAGTAAAAGGCATTTGAGGTCAATGCAAAGCTGTTTTTCTTTCTCTTTTTCAAAAGCTTCTTTTATAAATTTGACCCCAAGATATGTAAATATTGCAAAAACAATAAATCCGGCATATGGTTCAATAAAAGATTTTACGAATCCCGTAAGATAATAACCAATAACCGGCATGAGTCCCTGAAACAAACCAGTACACGCTGCAAGCCGTATTGCATTTTTAAAACGATTTTCAGTAAAAGCCAGACCGTATGAAAAAGATACAACACAGGCATCAATTGATAAAGCTATAGCAAGTAAAATTATTGAAATATAAGACATTTATTTAATCCATCCGGCAGCGTAGCACTAGAACACATCTGTTTTGATAGGGTTTTTAAACTTAGTAATACTGCCCTGGAACAGAAGTTTAACAGTACCGACAGGCCCGTTTCTGTGTTTTGCAATGATAATTTCCGCTTCACCTTTATTTGCTGCTTTTTCAGCCTGCTCTTCTTCATCGTTTGCGTTTTTGTAGTACTCATCACGGTAAATAAACATTACAATGTCTGCGTCTTGTTCAATGGAACCTGATTCTCTCAAATCTGAAAGCATCGGACGTTTATCAGTTCTGCTCTCTACTGCACGTGATAACTGAGAAAGTGAAATAATTGGAACATTAAGTTCTTTTGCTAAGATTTTTAAACCTCTTGATATGCTGGAAATCTGCTGCATACGGTCTTCTCTGCCGGTACCTTCAATTAATTGCAGGTAGTCAATTACAATTAAACCAAGATTTTTTTCTGCCATTGCAAGGCGGCGGCATTTTGCCCTGATATCTGTGATTGTACATCCTGCGGTGTCATCAATATAAATAGGAGCTTCTGAGAAACTGCTCATTGCAACTGCAAGCTTTTCCCAGTCTTTTGCCTGCATGTTTCCTGTCTTAAGTCTTTGTGTATCAACCTCTGCTTCTGAACACAAAAGACGCTGTACAAGCTGTTTCTTTGACATTTCTAAGGAGAATATTGCGACAGGAGCATTTGCACGAAGTGCAACATTTTGAGCAATGTTCAATGCAAATGCTGTTTTACCCATTGCAGGACGGGCCGCAAGAATAATCAAGTCAGAACGCTGCAATCCGTTCATCATTGTATCAAGGTCATAAAAACTAGTCGGAACACCTGTAAGCTTACCTTTGTTATTGTACCGTTCTTCAATTTCTGCGTAAGTGTCATATACTAAATCTTTTATCGGAGCGAGTGACTTTGATGCTTTTTGAGATGCTATATCAAAGATTAATTTTTCTGCAAGTTCAAGAGATTCTTCTATAGGGTTAAGGTCATAACCGGAGGATACGATTTCAGAACCGGCATTAATGAGTGAACGCTTAATTGCTTTTTCCTGAACGATTTTAGAATAATATTCGACGTTTGATGTGGTAATTGTTTTGTAGCTAAGATCGTTAATAAAAGCTCTGCCTCCGACGAGTTCAAGTTTCTGGTTAATGTTTAATACATCGGAAACAGATACGATATCAATTTTGTCTTCTCCGTTGTAGAGCTGGAGCATGGCTTCATAAACATATCTATGTGCAGGTTTGTAAAACGACTCCGGTCTTAGATGCTCAACAACTTTGTTCATGCAGGAAGGGCTTACAAGAATTGCGCCTAAAATTGCTTCCTCTGCGTCAATGTTTTGAGGCATAAGCTGTGATAAATCGTCTGTCTGCTGTTTCTTTTTATTAGTAAATGATGTTGTCATAAAAATCCATCCCCTTAATAAAAGAGTAGCAGTAACTAAGAGCATGTTCAATATATTTTTACAAATCTTGATAATAAATAGCTGTTTATGCTTTCTCTATCTCTCTAACTTTATTTTCGACATTTTGCGCCCAAAAGCGGTTATTACTGCTGTTATTACGGGTATCACTTACAGGACAGTACTTTGCATTTATCTGGTAGAGAGTTTTCAGGGAAACTCCCGATAAACCGGAATTTTTAACATATCGGTTTGCCAGCATTGAAGCTGTATAATCTATACATTCAGATACATTGTTAAATCTTCTCCAGCCTCGTGAACTGCTGATAGAAGTCACATTAAATCTTTTTCTCGCAAGAGAGGATGTTCCTCCTGATTCGGAAATTGCAATTCCTGCAAGAACAGCTGCACTAATGCCGTACTTATTCTGAGCATCAATAAATGCCTGTCCCTGCCCTGAAAGAACACCTTTACCTTTTAGATATCTGTTTAAGTCTTCTGCATTACCGCTGTATGGAGTGGTTATATCTCTTGAGTAATTACCGTATATTTCTCTCATTTGTTCATCACTCATCTGTGTCCAGTGTAAATTTTTAGCACTGCTGTGTGATATTTTAGGGTTTTGTTTAGGCTCCGCTTTAGAAATTTTTGGTGCGGGTTTATTTTCTGCGACAACTGCTTTGGGTGGTATAGCCTTCGGTGCAGCAAGATTTACTATTAATTTTGTACCAACTTTTACGTTATTAACGTCGTTAATATTGTTAAGGCAGGCAATTTGTCCGATTCTTTCATTTATCGAACGTGCATCATGCGGCAAGCCTTCTTTGCGCAAAGCATTTTTTGCGATTGCGTATAAAGAATCTCCGCGTTTTATTTCATGCAAATCAGCTTCTTCTGTTTTAAAATCTTTTTTGAGTTTTTCCGGATCATACTTGCTTCGGATGTTTTGAATTGCTGCGTTATATGCTTTTGCTGGCGTATTACCATCAGCTGCAACTTCAACCTTATAATTCTTCTCTATAAGTTTTGATTTTAATTTATCTATTTCGTTTGCATCAAGTATTTTATTGCCGTTGTCTATGCTTTCAAAGAAGTTACCAATATCCTCGCCAAGTTTTTTCTTGATATTATCAATATGTTCACCGGTATTGATATTAACTGTTCCACCATTTTGTAATTTGACATTAAGTCCAGACATCGTTCAGTATCCTTTCGTTAATAATAAAATCTCTTTCTGTTTGATATAACGGCATATTTTTTTCAAACTTTAGAGATATATATGATTTTGTAATGAAAATTTACAAAAAAGAAATCCTACATCGTATAGATGAGATTTGTTAACTTAGTCTAAAGAAAATAAAAAATATGCCGATAAAAATAATATGGAAAACCTCAGTGGTTTTTCATACCTCCTCCCCAAGTCTGGTAGCCGTTCTCAAATGAAACGGCTTTTTTTTGCGCGAGTGAGCGGAGGGCGCAGGCTGGCGTCGGCTTGCGGTGAGCAAGACAGTGCTACGCACGTAGACCAATTGTCGGGAAACAAAAACCTACACCAGAGCTGATTCTACTTCTCTTGCATATTTGTTAACGTTTCGTGCCCAAAGAGAGTTTAAATCCTTCTTATCTGTCGGATCTGAGCTCGGGCAGTATTTCGCATTAATCTGATATAACTTAGTCAGAGAGCGCCCTTTGTTATTAACATAGCCGTTTTTTAAGAAACGAGCCATGTCGTCAATACACTCTGCCACGCTGCTATATGTCTTAAATGTTGTGGAGCCGGGTATTCTAACTCCGCCGACATTCTTCTTGTTTTTTGCATTAGAGCTTGTCCCTTGTGCTGATTCGTTCATTGCAATTCCAATTAGCGCAGATGCGCTAATGCCGTACTTATTCTGAGCATCAATAAATGCCTGCCCTTGACCGCTTAAAACGCCTTTGCCTTCAAGATATTTATTTAAATCGGCTGCTGTGCCTTTATAAGGTGTAGTGATATCTCTTGTGTAATCACCATAAACCTGACGCATTTCTGAGTCTGTCATTTCTGTCCAATGCTTAGCTTTCAGCGATGCAAGCGAAGTAGTTCTTGTGCTTGATAAGCTTGAAGGCTGATAAGTTGCAGGTGTTGTTTTTGTTTTTGCTGCTTTTGAAGTTTTTGTTTTTGTACTGGAGAATGTGAAATTATAATCAGAAGTTTCAATTGATGGTACTGTTACTGAATTATTTGAACTCTTTACAAAAACATCACCAAATGCTGGCGGACTGGAATAGGCAGGAGTCTGCCACTTATCTGTAGGAAAGAGTTTGTTCATATCTATATTGAAACTCGGCGCCGGCATTGCAAAATCAGGCATTAAAGGGCTGAAGCCAATACCGGACATTACATTTGGAACCAAAAATAAACTTGTATTGTTCGGGAAAGGAGATATACAGCTTGTATAAGGCATGAAGAAAGGATTAAAACAGGAGTTAAACTGGAAAAATCCGCCCCAGCCGCTCATACAACCGCCAAAAAACGGATTGTTGCTAAACATTCCGTGCATAAAGCCATGTGTGAAATTGTTCCAGAAATTATGTGCGCTCATAAAAATATCCTTAATTATATAAAGTCTTCAAACTTGTAAAAATTGCGTAAAATTGTAAGAAAATGTTACATTTATGTTATAATGAAATAGCAACTTAAGAGGGAGAACTATGAATAAAAATCAATCAATCGGGATGTACGTAATTTTAGGAATTATGGTTCTGGCATTTATTTCAATGCTGTTTTCTGGACCTACTTCCAGCACAGAAGAGCTGTCATATACTGCTTTTCTGCAAAAAGTTGAAAATAAAGAAATTAAAAGCGTAGATATGGGTAAAGATGCTCTTATTGCACTGCCTGTGAAACAGCCTGAAGCTAAGAAAACAAATTCTAATCCTTTATACGGAGAAGTAAGGCCGCCAAAACTGCAGTACAAAGTTGTACTTCCTGAAAATTCTGATGTTCTTTCAAAACTTGAGCAGAATGATGTTGAAATCAGCGCCAAAAGAGCTAATGAATCGAACTCCGCATTTGGCATGGGTTCATCTTTAATAACAATTCTGCTGGTTTTAGGTTTCATAATGCTTATTATAAAATCGATTCAGGCAGGCGGTGCTCAGGCAATGTCTTTCGGCAAAAGCCGTGCCAAGATGCTTATGGACAGCAAAGTTAAGACAACATTTGCTGATGTTGCGGGTATCGATGAAGAAAGAAAAGAACTTGAGGAAATTGTAGATTTTCTTAAGCATTCAGATAAATATGTTAAACTCGGGGCAAAAATACCTAAAGGTGTACTTTTAGTAGGTTCTCCCGGTACAGGTAAAACCTTGATGGCAAAAGCTGTTGCAGGTGAAGCAGGGGTTCCGTTCTTCTCAATAAGCGGTTCTGACTTCGTAGAAATGTTTGTCGGTGTTGGTGCTTCGCGTGTAAGAGATTTGTTTGAACAGGCTAAAAAACACCAGCCATGTATCGTATTTATTGATGAGATTGATGCTGTAGGGCGTCAAAGAGGAGCCGGTTTAGGTGGTGGCCATGACGAAAGAGAACAGACTCTTAACCAGCTGCTTGTTGAAATGGACGGGTTTGATGAAAATACTAATATAATAATCCTTGCTGCAACAAACAGGCCTGATATTCTGGATAACGCTTTATTGCGTCCGGGCAGATTTGACAGACAAATTGTTATCAATAAACCTGATGTACTTGGAAGAGAACAGATTTTGAATGTTCATGCCAAGAATAAGCCGCTTTCTAAAGAAGTTGATTTGAAAACACTTGCAAAGCGTACACCGGGCTTTACCGGCGCTGATTTGCAAAACCTGCTGAATGAAGCTGCACTTCTTGCTGCAAGACATGATAAATCAGAAATTGAAATGCCTGATTTAGAGGAAGCTATTGATAAGGTTATGGCAGGCCCTGAAAAGAAAAGCAGAATTATATCAGATGAAGAAAAGGAAAATACTGCATATCATGAAGTCGGGCATGCTCTTCTTGCAAAACTTCTTAAAAATTGCGACCCGCTTCATAAAGTTTCAATAATTCCAAGAGGTATGGCACTGGGGATTACGCTCACTCTTCCTGAAAAAGACCATTTGACTATGCGCAAAAATCAACTTCTTGACAGAATCGCAATGATTTTAGGCGGAAGAGTTGCTGAGGAGCTTATTTACGGTAAGGACAATGTGACAACAGGTGCTTCAAATGATTTGGAAAAAGTTTCCAATCTTGCAAGAAGTATGGTTACAACTTATGGTATGAGTGAGAAAATGGGTAATCTTGCTTACGGCAAAGATCAGGAACATGTATTTATGGGTAGAAATTTCGGAAATACAAGAGATTTCTCTGAGGAAATTGCTGCTGATATTGATAAAGAGGTTAAGAAGATTGTTGATAAACAGTATGATTATGCAATGCAGCTGCTGAGCGAAAATAGAGATATGCTTGAGCATATTGCTAAAAATCTTCTGGAGAAAGAAACTCTGGATGAGAAGGAGTTTGAAGATTTAATGAATGAAGTAAAGAATAAGCGTGAGGGAGAGTTTAATGGATAGAGATGAACTTATTTTCAGCGAATACAGATTGTATTCTGAGCAGAAAGAAAACTTTATTGAGAGAAATTTCAAGACTAACCGTTTTTACATGGCCTCTGTATTTGTGCTTATTGTCGCTTTAATTTACACAGGTAATGTGATTTTCTTAAACAAAATCTCCGCAACGCTTGTATTTGCTCTTCTGGGAGTTTCAGTGAGTGCACTCTGGTGGATGAATGTTGATTCTTACAATACGCTTATCAAGGTGAAATATGCAAATGTACTGGAGAAAATAGAAGAGAAGCTTCCTGTAAAACCTTTCACTGATGAATATAAGGGAATTGATGATTTCCGCAGTAATAAGATTTTTATGTTCTCTGATATTCAGAAACTTATTGCTGTTGTAACAGCTTTGTTCTTTTTTGCTGTTTGTGTAAGCGAGCTGACTCCATTAGTGATGAATTTGTTTAATAAAGTTCTGGTCATTGTATCCAGATTGAAGGGCGGTATCTAAATGGCCCGCAAGCAGGAATACGGAATGGCTTTGAACTGGAATTATGTTATAGTTTCGATAGTGGTCTTTGTTGTCCTTACGATACTGGTTTTGTATATGCCGAATATCCGCGAAATAGACGGAAATATTCTGCATTCAATCCGTTTAGCATTGTCTCCGTATCCTGCTTACATTCCGCAATTTATTTCAAGTTTTGGAAGAGATTACCATATGCTCTGGCCGCAAATCGCTGCGGGAAGCGTTCTTGTATCAGAAAAAAGATATATGAAAGCTTTTTTGCTGATATTTTTTACTCAGGCGAGTTTTGTAATAACTGATTTTATTAAAATTTTTGTATGCCGAGAAAGACCGTGTGTTTATCCGGGGTTTAGTTTTCCATCCGGTCATTCTTCAACTACAATGTGCTTTTACGGGATATTAATATATCTGGTTTTACATTATGCAAAATCTGATTTTTGGAGATATTTCCTGACCGCTCTGTTTGGAGTTTGGATTTTCATGGTTGGAATATCAAGACTCTGGTTAGGCGTTCATTTCCCTGTGGATGTAATTGCAGGAATGTTTCTAGGATTTATGCTGGTTAACTTATATATAATTGTTTCAAAGTCTCTTAGCAAATAGTTTTGAGCATATATCTGGTACATTTTTTAGACTCGTGCGAATGATAGGCAATTTCCCAGCATTCTTCGGTAACTTTTTTATATGCTTCTTTGTCTTCCAGATAACTTTCAATTTTAAAAATTAAATCTGAAAAATCTTCATAGAACGGCATATGCCCTTCAAAGAGCACCAGCTCTTCTCTATAGTCGCTAATCATTAAGCGTTTGCAGGCTGCTGCCTGAAATGTGCGGTAGTTAAGAGAAGAAATCCCCTGTGCATTTATATTAAACAATATTTTAGAATTGTTTATAGCTTTTGCCATATCCTGTTCATTATCAATAAAACCTCTGTAGCAAAGGTCGATAAGCTCCGGATATTGAGCTCTTTCGCGGGCGTCGCGGTAATGTCTGTCTATTGCATACCATGCAACATTAAGGTGCGGCAGTTTTGTTATTAGTTCTTCAAAAAAACTGAGTCTATAATCAGTATCAAGTCTGCCCGCAAACATAATATCAAATTCCGGTTCAATGCCAAAATCCTGATAGACATCGAAATTAACAAAATGAGGAAGATAGTTTATGTTTTTGAAGTTTTCGTATCCGGTAAGTATTTTATCCCAGTAAAAAGTATAGTTGTCATCTGCTTCAAGATAAGGCAGATATTTTTCCCATTCAGGGCCGGATGTTTTACTTCTTAAATCATCGGAAAAATAGTTTATGGAAGGAACCTCAAGATTATTGTCGACTTTAATCTTTAAAGCGGAGTAATCATAGCCTGCTATGTATTCAAATTTTCGACGAAGAGTTTGTTTAAGATTTTTATCAAAGAGTTCATCATAGACAATTACATTGCAGTCATTTTGCCTGAATCCGTCAATGATACTGCTCATTGTAAGCCTGCCCCCGATACTTTCGGGAAGAATTGCTAAAATCTTTCTCTTTCTCATCTTAGTATTATTTTAACATTTTTGAGTAAGCTTTACAAGGTGAAATGCTTTATGTATACTAGAGTGGTGAAAAGTAAGCGTCTGTAGCTCAGTAGGATAGAGCGGAGGTTTCCTAAACCTTGTCTGCCGTGGGTTCGACTCCCTCCAGGCGCATTAAAAACAAGGAGGGCATTTGCCCCTCCTTGTTTTTAATATTTTGTGAAGGAAGATTGGTGAACCCATACAAAGCAGAGCTTTGTCAGTAGGTTCGGCGCGAGTGAGCTGAGGGCGAAGTTCTGCCGGCAAAATGTCTGTGATATTATTGGCGGCAGACGTAGACCCGTTAGGCGCGCACGAGCAAGACACTCCCTCCAGGCGCAAATTATTTAAAACATGCCTGAACATCAGTTGTATGAAGTAGTTAAGAAGTCTGAGAATAATATGTTACAAAAGATTCATAACAGAATTATACATATCTTGAGCAGTCTTCAGGATTGAATAACTTCTTTGTGTGCCGTTTCCTTCTTCCATTAATTCTAACACATCCGCAGGGACAGTCCTTTCCAGCTTGTTGCTGCTGCTTAAAACGTGGTTATTCAATATATATCTTAATTCATTCGGGGATGGGTTAGTTATTTCTCCAATGCCTGTACTTATAATTTTATTAACTTTCATTTTTTCTCCTTAGTTCTTACAAGCATACTATTAAAATACAATGCTTGCAAGTCTATATATTGCAAATGCTGCTAACCAGGCTATTGAACACTGCATAAGGACAACCATTACAGCATATCTTCTTCCGAGTTCACGCCGAACTGTTGCAATCGCTGCAACACACGGTGTATATAGTAGGCAGAAAACCATAAATACAAATGCTGTAATCGGTGTGAACATTTCTGAAATATTACCCGCAAGCACGCTAAGTGTGCTTACAACGCTTTCTTTGGCCATAAATCCTGTGATAAATGCGGTTGAAATTCTCCAATCATTAAGCCCAAGCGGCTGGAATATAGGTGTTAATAAACTTCCTAGCATTGCAAGCAGGCTGTCTGCTGAATTTGTTACAAGATTCAGGCGCATATCAAATGTCTGCAAAAACCAGATAACAATTGTTGCCCAGAAAATTATAGTAAATGCGCGTGTTATAAAATCTTTTGCTTTTGTGTAAATAAGTCTGTATACATTGCCTGCATCAGGCATTCTATAGTTAGGAAGTTCCATTACAAAAGGTACTGCCTCACCCTTAAACACAAAATATTTTAGAATAAATGCCATAATAATACCAATAAACATCCCGATTAAATACATGCATAGGATTACAATAATCTGATTTTCTTTAAAAAATGCTGCTGTAAAAAGGGCGTAAATAGGTAATTTTGCTGAACAGCTCATAAACGGAGTAAGAAGGATTGTCATTTTTCTGTCGCGTTCAGACGGCAGAGTTCTGGAGGCCATAATTGCAGGTACTGAACATCCAAAACCTATTATCATAGGTACAAAGCTTCTTCCGGATAAACCTGCTTTTCTTAAGATTTTATCCATAACAAAAGCGACTCTGGCCATGTAACCGCTGTCTTCTAGAATAGACAGGAAAAAGAATAATACAACAATTATAGGCAGAAAGCTCATAACACTTCCAACTCCGGCAAATATACCATCAATTATCAGCGAGTGTACAACAGGGTTTAGGCCGTAAGCTGTAAGTGCAGAATCCGTAAAACTTGTGAGCTTATCAATACCGGCATTCATAATATTGGAAAGTGTACTCCCGATAGGGCCGAAAGTCAGGTAAAATATTATACCTAGAATAAATAGAAATGCAGGAATTGCAGTATATTTCCCTGTTAAGATTTTGTCTGCATTTACAGAAAGCTTATGACCGATTGATTCTTCTGGTTTAGACACAAATTCTGAGCAGAGTTTTTCAATAAAACCAAACCGCATATCTGCAAGCGCTTCTTCACTGTCCATACCAGTTTCTTCTTCTAATTCTTTAACGATATGATTACAGGTTTTTATTTCGTTTTCGTCAAGTCCGAGCGCTTGTACAATTATTGCATCTTTTTCTGCAAGTTTTGTTGCTGCAAAACGTACAGGAATTCTTGCAGAATTTGCGTGGTCTTCTATTAAGTGAATAATTGAGTGAATACATCTGTGAACTGCTTCTTCACAAAAATCCACTCTTTCAGGTAATTCACAGTACTTTGCAACATTAAGAGCATGTTCAATAAGTTCTTCAATACCCTGATTTTTTGCGGCAGAAATCGGGATTACAGGTACTCCAAGCTCTGCTTCCAAACCGTTTATATCTATGCTTCCTCCGCTTTCTGCAACTTCATCCATCATGTTTAAAGCAATTACCATAGGTATATTCAGTTCAAGAAGCTGCATTGTCAAAAATAAGTTTCTTTCAATATTTGCTGCATCAACAATATTTATTATTCCATCCGGTTTTTCGTGAAGTATAAAATCTCTTGTTACAATTTCTTCACTACTGTATGGAGAGAGTGAATAAATCCCAGGGAGATCTGTTATTGTTACATTTTGATTTCCTTTTAAAATTCCTTCTTTTTTGTCTACTGTTACTCCCGGAAAATTTCCTACATGCTGGTTAGAACCGGTAAGCTTGTTAAAAAGAGTTGTTTTGCCTGAATTCTGATTGCCTGCAAGTGCAAAGAGGAGTTTTGTTTTAGGGGGTGTATTTTTTTTACGTATTGTTTGTTCACCCTTTCTTGAATGGTCAATTTTTTTAAACTCTTTGTTTCTGCGCGGACAGTTATGAGCTTCGTGAATGTCTGCTATAATAATTTTTGAAGCCTCGGATTTTCGGATTGTAAGTTCATAACCTCTAACTCTTATTTCAAGCGGATCGCCCATAGGGGCAGTCTTGATGAGTTTAACTTCTACACCGGGGGTAAGTCCCATATTGAGAATATGACTTCTTAATGCTTTATCTTCACATTCAATTGAAACTATGTATCCTTCTTTGCCTGCTTCTAAACTGTCAAGATTGGTTCTGGTTTCTATCATTTTATCCTCTTAATTGCTCTAAGTGCATTCAATATGGCAATAAGCGCTACGCCTACATCTGCAAATACTGCTCCCCACATTGTGATAAATCCAAATCCGCCGAGGATTAAGAATAGTACTTTCACGCCTAATGCAAAAGCAATGTTTTCTTTAACAATATTCATTGTTCTTTTAGAAATTTTTATTGCAGTTACAACTTTGAACGGTTTATCATCCATTATTACAACATCTGCTGCTTCAATAGCCGCGTCAGAACCGAGGCCGCCCATTGCAATTCCTATATCGGCTCTGGTCAAAACCGGCGCATCATTAATGCCGTCACCTGCAAATATAACACTTCCGCTTGAATTTGTAATTAGCTCTTCTAACTTATTTACCTTATCTTCCGGTAAAAGTTCTGCATAAACTTTGTCAAGACTCAGTGTCTGCTGTACAGAAACAGCCGTTTTGTACGTGTCGCCGCTTAACATCTCTGTAGTAATGCCCATTTTCTTAAGGGCTGAAACTGCAAAAGGAGCATCTTCTTTAATTTCATCAGAAATTACAATATAACCAGCAAATTCTCCGTCAATAGATACGTAAACAACAGTACCGTCTTTGTTAACCGGTTTTGTGCCGGCAAATCTTGCATTACCGGCAAGAATCTTTTTACCGTCAATCACAGCTTCAACGCCGCAGCCTGCAATCTCTCTTATGTTGTTTTGCGGAGGAATTTTTTTCCCGTATTCTTTTTTTATTGCAGCTGCAATAGGATGTGACGAAGCACTCTCTGCCAGAGCTGCGTATCTTAATAAATCTGGATTTTGGGAAACAATTTCAGTGACTTTGAAAACACCTTTTGTGAGTGTCCCTGTTTTATCAAATACTACAACAGAAGGTTTCGAAAGAGTTTCTATATAGCTGCTTCCTTTGATAAGTATTCCTTCTCTGGAAGCACCTCCGATACCTGCAAAAAAGCTTAGAGGAACTGAAATTACAAGTGCACACGGGCATGAAATTACAAGAAATGTTAACGCTCTCTGAAACCATGCGGTAAACCCTGTATGCATTATAAGAGGAGGCACAAAGGCAATTATAACAGCCATAACAACAACAGCAGGAGTATAGTATTTTGCAAACTTTGTAATAAAGTTTTCCGCCTTTGCTTTTTTCGATGATGCATGCTCAACAAGTTCCAGTATTCTGGAAACGGTCGATTCTCCAAATTCTTTTGTAACCTTGATTTGTAATACTCCGTCAAGATTAATACATCCGCTTATTACATTATCTTCTGATTTAACTCTGGCAGGAACAGATTCTCCTGTTAATGCAGAACAGTCGATAGAGGCTTCTCCTTCTATTACAACACCGTCAAGCGGAATTTTTTCTCCAGTTTTAACTGCAATAATATCCCCGATTTTAACGCTCTTTGGAGAAACTTTTTCTCCGTTAAGATTTGCATAGTCAGGTCTGATATCCATAAGCTCTGTAATTGAATGGCGTGATTTTTCAACTGCTCTGTGCTGAAAATATTCTCCTATCTGGTATAAAATCATTACCATAACAGCTTCCGGATATTCCTTTATACAAATAGCCCCAATTGTAGCAAGCCCCATTAAGAAGTTTTCATCAAAAATTTGTCCCTTAATAATATTTCTAAGTGCCTTAAAAAGAACATCCCCGCCTGCAAGCAGATAAGAAACAAGAAATAATGGTTTAAACCAGAAGCCGCAAGCAAATAAAATAAGTGCTGCCGCAATTCTCGGGATAACATAGCTGTTTTCATGGTGATGTTCGTGTTCGCACATATAATTACCTCTTTTTATATCTATATTATAGTTGAGCAACTATTCAACTGTCAAGCGTCAGGTAAACAATTCTTTACAATGGTTTGACATGTGAGCAAATATTCAACTATTATATGATTATGCAAAATGTTGATAATGATACAATATACGAGCTTTCAGATTTTTTTAAGATAATTGGAGATGTGACCAGAATAAAGCTGCTTATTGCGCTTGAAGCAAAAGAAATGTGTGTGGGAGAACTTGCAGCTGCGCTAAATATGACCAAATCTGCTGTATCACATCAACTTAAGGCTCTCAGAAGTGCAAAACTGGTTAGGACTGAAAAACGCGGTAAAAATGTTTTTTATGCACTAAGTGATGAGCATGTAAGAACTGTTTTAGAAATGGCGCTGGAGCATGTTAGTGAATAACGGATTTTGTAATATTGCCTGACAAGGGATTATATTTTTTTTGTGCAAGATTTATTATATGGTAGACTAAGGGTAGAGCTGTAATCCAGCCTTCTGTCCAATACATAAAAGGAGAGAGTCTATGAACAGAAATATTATCATTATTCTACTTATTTTTCTTGTACCGCTCGTGGCATACTTCGGCCTTTCACGCGACAAATTAACAACGCCGCCTTCGTTTGCTTCATCAGGGCCTGAGGTAATTAAGTTCGCTTCGCCTATGTGCTATGAGTGTCAAGAATTGGAAAAGGTTTTTGAAGAAGTTTTTCCTAAATACAATAAAGACATTACATTGAAGCAGATTAATGTTACTCAAAAGGACAATGAAACAAAGACGCTGATTAAAACTTATGAAGTCAAGCTTGTTCCTACAACAGTGTTTAAGGATGCAAATGGTAAAACTTTAAGACGCATTGAAGGAACAATGCAGCCGCAGGTATTAGAAAATTATTTGAAAGAGTTAATAAATGGATAATTTAGTACAGATATTTTCGTCCGGTTCAACAGGAATCGGGGTTTGGATGCTGATGTTTGCAGCATCCTTTGCCGGAGGGGTGCTTGCGTCAATTTCTCCGTGTTCGCTTGCGATGCTGCCGCTTATAATTGGTTATGTCGGCGGGTACTCGAAAGAAACTCCGCTTAGAACATTTATACAGCTATGCTGTTTTATTTTTGGTACGGCAATAGTATTTTCTATTATCGGTATTATATGTGCAGTTACGGGCAGTGTTTTTGCATCTACGCTAGGCGGATATTTTACCTTGATTATGGCGTCTTTGCTTCTTGTAATGGGACTTAAGCTTACGGATGTTTTAGAGTTTGATATGCCGGTTATAATTAAAGCTATGCCTGTAAATAACACTAACTCGTTATTCCTTTACCCTGTGCTTCTGGGGATTGCTTTTGCACTTGCCGGAACTCCCTGCTCAACGCCTATTCTAGCGGGTATAATGGCTTTTGCAGCTATGGGAAAAAATCTGGCAGCAGCGGTTTTGATGCTGTTTTTATTTGCTGTTGGTCAGGGTTTAATATTGATTATTGCAGGGCTGTTTACTTCCGGTGTAAAAAATCTTAAGAATTTTGCCGGCATGTCTGCCGTATTGCTGAAAGTAAGCGGTGTTTTGCTTATACTGGTTGCGTTGTACCTGTACTATAAAACGTTTGCACCTCTAATTTAAGAGTCTGCGTTCTATAATTTCAGCCGCTGTTTTAATACAGTTTTCGCAAGGGCGTTCATTATAATACTGTTCAGTTCGTTTAGAAGGAGCCGGTGTATCTGCTCCTTCCGGAAGTCCTAGAAGGTCACGGCATATAATAGATCCGCATTCGGATTTAAATTCGTTTCCTAAATCTTGAACAAGTGAATAGTGATTTCCTTTAATATCGTCATTATTAGGTGTAGTATATCCTTTCAAGAGGCCTGCAACCATAAACATAGAACTCACTGCTCCGCAAACTTCTCTCAGACGCCCCATGCCGCCGCCAAAAGAGGAGGAGAGCTTTAGCGAGGTTTCTTTGTCAAAACCTATAATATCTGAAAAAGCCAGAAGAACTGACTGTGCACAATTGTAACCATCTTTAAAATATTCACAAGCTTTCTTAGAATAAATTCCCATAACAATATTTTAGCATAAATGAACATTTTAAATGTTACAATCGTTTATAAATATAGATTAGTATAACGACGGGATGAAGCCCGCCAGAATTGTATAAAAAGGAGAGTAAATTATGTCAGATGAAATTAAAATTGAAGAAGAAAAAAAATGTAATTGTTTTTGCCATAGCAAAGGATTTAGAAAATTTTTAGTTGTAGCAGCGGGAACTTTTGTAGGTGTGTATTTAGCTTTAAGCTTATTTGCAGCAATACATAAACCTCCAATGCCTGTACCTATGCCTATGCCAGCACCTTGTCCTTGTCAGCAGATGATGTTTAGGCCGGATTTTGGACCTCAGCACTTCTATAGGGGGCACAGAGGTGATTTCCATAAGAAAATGATGAAACATAGAATGGAAAACAATGCTCCTAGACCTGTTCAAGAAGCAGATGATTAATTTCAAAATAAGGAACCTTTTAACGGTTCCTTATTTTTTCCAGTACCCTTTTGAAAAATCCTGTCTTTTCTTCTGTTTGCAGATATGCACATCCGGGGTCTATAAGGTATATTTTACCGTCTGACGCCCTGCCGAATTGTTTTTGCTTTATTTCTGCGTGCGGGGCATCAGGCTCTGCGAAATCTTTTAGATAATCTCTCATTGAGTAGCCTTTTGACTGAATATACTGAATTAGTTTGACGATTTCAGCATCTTCCAAATTATCCTGTCTGACTTTTTCTTCAAGGTAATAATAGAGGCGGTCATTCGGGCTTATTTTTCCGCTTTTTATTACAGGCAGGTCAAAATCTGCCGGTTTCCGTCCATAGGGAAAGTGTTCTCCTTCTGTGATTTTTAGCACGAGTCCATCCTCCGTTTCAAAAGCAAATGCAAAGGCTCCGAAGCCAATTAAAGCCTTTACAGCAGTACTGCCAATTTCTTTATTATATTTAAGAGCTTCGCTTATACGTCTTATTTCTTCCTCTGAATGTAAGTGAGTGTAGAACCGTTCTTTTGCAAATACATCTTTCGGATTTTCCATGTTTTTAAAAATTTTAAGAACAGGCAGCGGAGTTTTGTATATAACAGCCTTTAGTTTCCCCTTTTCATTTGTTATGACTTTGCTTATATAGCTGCTGATAAATTCATCATATTGGGGTGTTAAAATTCGGCTGCTCTTGAATTGTGGCATTAGATGGGCTTGTTTATAAATCGTCGGATTTTGTATTCTCATATTGATATAAATTCTGTAAATATAATTTTTGCTATTATTTGTGTTTAGGCTTGATATTTAAAAATGTTTATGCGAGAATAAATCTTGTCATTTATGGCAAGGTAGCTCAGTTGGTGAGAGCGCACGGCTCATACCCGTGAGGTCGAGAGTTCGAATCTCTCCCTTGCTAATAAAAAGGAGATAGATGAAAATCTATCTCTTTTTTATTTGATAAATTTTTATAAACAGTATTTACATAAAGAAATTTTATTGTATGCTTAATCAATAAAATAAATTGTTTTTTTAGTGTTAATTTAGTATTCTATGGAGGAAAAAATGAAAGAGTATAAATCAAAATTCACAAAGATGATGTTTGAAACACTGTTGGGGCTGTGTGCGTCTTGGTTTGTTTATAATCTTGCAGGTAAGCTAACTCATAGTTTTTTGTTTGCAGTCATTGGTGCTGCAGCAGTTCTGGCGTTTTTCTTGATAAAAGTCTTTTACACAGATTTTATATCAATAATACTGACTGAGGATAAAAAAATGGTTGTTAAAAGATGCAATAAAGTAATTAATATTTTTGATATTGAACAATATTACTGGTCTGAATATCCAAAAGACTGCAAAACAAAAAATGAGGACGATCAGGATATTTATTACGTATGTAAAGAAACAGGAAAAGAAAATTATATTGATGCGTCAAATCTGAAAGGCGAAGATTACGAACAATTATTAGAAGATTTGGGGGCAAAAAATGAAAATAAACAGGTAATAAAGGTTGAAACGATTAAGAAATAGCAGGAAAGGAGAATAAGATTATGTTGCAGTATATTTTATTAGTAGGCGGTATTTGTTTAGCAGGCTTTTTGTATTCGGCATTTGCAATGCAAATCCACAATGGACATAAAAAGAAATATTTGGAAGAACATCCTGATGCATCAGTTATGATTATCAAGGACTGTCAATGGAATCCGTTAGGATTTAACCATACTGTATCAGTTCTTACAATAAATGGAGAAGCTCCTGTTCAAACTGTTGAAGGTTGGGGAGAAAGAGCATACAATTTATTACCGGGTACAACAATTTTGGAATTACAATATGAGAAAGTAAGGCCGGGTATTATATATAAATCTGTAAGAACAACATATGATCCGCAAAAAATCGAAGTAAATGTCGAACCTAATAAAAGATATACAATCTCTTATGATAAAAACTCAGGGTTTGTTTTTACAGAAGTTACTAAGTAACTCATAATATTTTGCTTAAAGATTACACCAGTAAAATTTTTCAGTATGTTCAAAATAATTAAACATGCTAAAATATTGCTATGAAAAAGCTTGCAATTTTATATTCCGAATATTCGCCTGTTATTGATGCAATTATTTGTCAGCTGGAAGATATTGTTGAAGTTGATTGCTTCACAAATCTGCCGGAAAACTATCAAATTTATGATCTTGTTGTTTCTGTTAATTATAGAGGTGAAGAAAATATTAAGCTGCTTAAGTGCCATCATTCTTTACTTCCTTCTTTCAATAGTGATGAACCTGTAAAGGATGCTTTTCTGGCCGGAGTTAAGGTTACAGGAATAACGGTTTATTTTACAAAACCGGAAAGAATTATTGCGCAGTATCCGCTTTTTATTCCTAATGATGCTCACTTTGAAGATATAGAAAAGCAGCTCTGTTATCTTGAGCAAGTTATTTATCCTATAGTAATAGAAAAATTACTAAAAAATGAAGCTTTTGACCTCAGAAATATTTCAAATTGCGGAGGGTGCAGGGGATGCAGTCATTAAACGTATTAATTATTGCTGATGAGAGTTCAAAAGCACTCAAAGCTGTACTTAAATCAAAATATCTTAATAAATTATTTACGAACTTTGAGGCTTCAGGTGCTGTTGACATCAGATTTAATACTTTTAAAGAACTGGCTCAAAAATGCAAATCTTTAAAAATTGACATTGTTATAGTCGAAGATGAAAAAATGATTTTGCAAGGGATTGCAGATGTCTTGAGGAAAAGTTTTGTAAACTGTATTGCACTTAATTCATTCTGGACACAGCTTATCTTATCAAGTGATTTTGCACGCAAGATGACTGCAAAATACGGGATTGATACACCTGATGTACTCAGCTATCCTGAGGAATTTCCCATAGTGGTTCGAGCAGATGGAATATTGAGATTTGCAAATTCTTTGGAAGAAGTTATAAAAATAAGACAGGATATTTATGATTTTTCTCCAGAAATAGCTAAGTCAATATTTTTGGAAAGATACATAAAAGGTGAAGAATTTTTGCTATATTCCTTTTTTGACGGCAAAAATCTTATAACTTTTTCGCCTCAAGGACTAGATACAAAAACTTATAGTAACAAACTTGAATGTATGTTTGTTCAAGAAAACCCAAATTTTATAGGATATATAACATCAAGAGTCATGCTTTCTGATGAAAAACTTTATAATCTTGGGTTCAATCTTGAATTTCCGAGTTTTGATGACGATATAATTTTCGTCCTAATCTCGGCTATTTATCAAAAACTCAATGAATTAAGACTTTGACTCTGAGTCCTTTTTAATTGCTTCTCTTGCTTTATTAAAGTCAAGCGTAGCACCGTCTTGTTTTTTTATATTGCCAGCTTCTATGGTTTTATCTTTTGATGTTTTTAAAAAGGCTTTTTCATCCACAGGAAGATTTTTTCGTGTTCTCAGGTTTAATTTTAAAATATTATAATTTAAAATTATCCAATTTTTTAATCTTGTAAAAATTCCTTTTTCAGCAGATTTTTTAACATCTTTTTTATTCTTTGTCTGTTTTGGAGGTTTAGTAACTCCTGCGGTTTGTTTATTTTTTGCCTGGAGTTCTGCAATTATTTCTTCATAGTGCTTTTTCATATTGAGCAGGGCATAATTATATTTTTTTATTAATTTTTCTGTATTGTCTTTTTCAATATATTTAACTATTGTTTTCGTTTTGGGTTTAATTTCACTTTCAGGCTTAATTTCCTTTTTGACTTTTTCTTCTGCGTCTTTTATTTTAGATTCAGCATCAGTCACTCTTTTCAAGGCTGTTTCCAGCTCTTTTTTAATTTTTTTGTTTTTTGCTATTGTAATACCCGCAGCAGCTGTTGTAGCTAAAATTCCTGCACCGAGCAATATCTTTGCAGTGCTGCTCTGGCTTTGTTTTGTAGGGATAACAATTTCTTCTTCAGGCAAAAAGTCAGTTTCAGGTTTATTAATTTCAGACTGTCCGTAGCGTATAGGTGTGATTTGATTGATTTTCATAGGTATTCCTGCATATTATCATCTGGCATTCAAACTAAAACTCCTGACAAAAATAATTTGCTATCAGGAGTTTTAATCTTAATTATTCTTTACAATTAACTCTCTAAAAGTTTGTCGGCAAGTGGAGATTCAACTTTGCCGTTCAGTGTTTTGGAAACTTTTTTAATATTCTGTGCCATTGTTTCCATTTCAGGTGTCCATACGAAGTTATCAAGTACATATTTTTCACCCTTTGAAAAGTCACCTTTCATTTGTACCTGAATAATTTCTTCAAGCATTTTTCTTGCAGTCGGAACCATTTTTTCTATATCTACATTTAAGATTCCTTCTGGTGAAATTTCCATGGCGCCTTCTTTAATAAAATAGTAATTCTGCATTACCGAGCGTACTCTATGAGCCTGTGAGAGCGTTGGCTTAGAAGTCATCATGTTATCTGCTGCATATGTTACTATAATCTGCTTTCTCTGTTCAGGAGTATACATTCCGGCCTCAGTCAGAACATCAAGCATAGCAAGTGAAATCATATCCGCTTTGTTTTCCTCAATAATAGATTTGTATTTGCCTAAACCTTCTGTTCCGGATTTTGGTCCGAGAGAGTGTCCGTTTTCATGCCCTACTGTAAACCAGTGGTCTGCTTCATCGTTATAATACTGATGAAGTTCCGGATTAACAGTAGCAGCCAGTCTTTTTTTCATTTTTTCTCTTGCATCTTCTGAAGTAATCAATCGGATTTGTCTGTGATAAACATTTCTTCTGCCGCCATCCAGTTCCTTAATAGAAAGCTTGTCATCATTCGGAAGATTTTCGGCTAAGGTTATACCCGCTCTAAATTCGCCTACATCACCTGTTACAGCAACTAAATCAGCATCAACCATTGTCTGTTTTGATTCTCTGTCAGGAGAAATATTCTGGATATAATCGTCTTCAAACGGCATATTCTGTGCCATTAGCGGCAAGTAATTTTTTACTCCTAATATCGCATCTGTTCCTTTTTTGTTTATAATTCCTACACGACCGCCAAGAAAGTCTTTTGCCACTGGAATTATTCCGTTTTCATCCAGTAGAGCTTTCAATTCCGGATTTTCTACTACAGTTTCAGTCAACTCATCAGAGTAGTTTTCTCTTGTGATAGTGAATTCAAGCGGTGTATCCTGAAGCGTTGCCCACTTTTTATCAGCATAAGCATCAAGCATAGGATCAGCGGTTCTGAGAGCTTTTGCCTGCAGGATTAAAAATTCGTTGAAATCTGCGTTTGTTGAAGTTTCAGCAGCTTTTTCAAGCTCAGAGGCCATATATGCAAAATCATCTTTAAATTTATCAACATAATCTGTAGCCACAAGCTCATTTCCGACTCTTTCTACAACAGAGCGCTGGTTAAGGATTTTTGCAACATCGTCAACCTTGCCGTCTTTAAGCATTTTTATAAGAATTGCGTGAAATTCGTCTTTCTCTAAATCCTGCGGGTAAACACCTTTGCCAGGTCGTTCAGAAACTCCTTTTATAAGCTCTATCATGTTGCTTTCTCTATCCAGAGAGCAAACGCCCTTCTGTGCATCAAATAGGATTTTTGTTAACTTTGCCTGCTCATTGCCTTTTGCAATCTCGGCTTCAAGGTATTCTTTAAACGGCAGGTTGTTAGGATTGTCAAGCTGCATGTTTACTTTATCCAGAACCACAGCCGCTTTAACAAGGTGTTTTAAAGCTTCTTTGTCGCCTTCTGCAAGCTCAAGATATTCCGGAGCATCAACAGCAAGCATTTTCTTTGTTGTCAGGTAATCTTTATGTGTTCTTTTTTCAAGCTCTTCCATTGAAAGATTTAGTTCATAATCTTTTTTGCCTATATTAACATTGTTAATCATACTCATTTTATCAAGCTCCTTTATTAAATTTTCGGACTTATCTACAGATTTTTGCGGTTCAGGCTCTGTAGATTTTTTCAAACTTTTAAGATTAATACCGGCTATGTTGTTGATTGGATTAATCTCCATAAAATTATCCTCCTAACATTGCCACATTTGTTTTACCGAATTTTGCAGACAAATCGTCAATATGGTGGATTAAATAAACAAACGGCTCTAAGTCTTTTTCGTTCAAATCAACAATTGCCCCCCAATCGGCCCTACCGTGATGAGCAGCAATCATTTTTGCCACACGCTTAAAGCCTGCTGTCATGCAAATTGAAAAGCCGTATTGAGAATGTGAAATCCATTCTTTGCGGAAGTTTTCATCATAGTCAATCAGTCCGGATTCAAGATCTATAGTGTATTCAAATATCTTCCCGATATCATGCAGAAGGCATGCTGCATAAACTTCATCACGGTTTACACGCTGAAAAAATGCATCCATATTTATTTCTGCATACTTCAAGCACTCGAGAGTGTGCACCATTAAGCCGCCTATGTAATTGTGGTGCATAAGTTTTGCTGCAGGCATAACAAGGATTTTATCCTTGTTTGCAGTATAGATTTCAAGAACAAAGTTCTTGAGTTTTTCATCTTTAATTTTATTAATGTATTCTATGAGATTCTCAAACTCTTTTTCCCGTTCTTTTTCATCAAGTCCGGTTTTAGCTTCTTTGATTAATTCAAGTGCTGATACCAGACAATTATTATATTTTTCGTTAAAAGAACCGGCAACAATTCGCAGTAAATTACCGCATCTAAATAACTTTGTATCCATTCTGTTCAGGGCTTCTTCCCATAGAATACAATTCAAAAATTCTCCGGTCTGCGGGTCTTTTAATTGCAGTTTGCCCATTTTGCTTCCGGATTTAGTATCGCCGATTGAAAAAGTAACGACTTCGTAAGTAATATCGGTGCTAAACATTCTTATTCTCCTGATTATTGCTATATTATAGCACAAAAAAAGAATTGAATTAATGTTCAATTCTTCCTCTTTGTGTTTGTTAAAGCCTGATACTATTCATTTGGTTTTTTATCATTTTTATTTTTTGGGTTAGTATCTTCAACGGCTTTGCCAAGCATTCCGCCGGCAACTCCTGTCGTAGCAGCATAAGCAGCCATAACAAGCGGTGCAGCAGCTCCTCCGCTAAGGATAGTGACGGCTCCAAGCCCTAAAAGTGCTCCAATACCAAATCCTTTAGCTGTTTCGTGTGCTTTAAAAGCAACTGAATCAGATTTTGGTTCGGTTTGCGGTTCACTAACCCTTGCATTTCGGCTTCTGTTGATTTTTGAAACAGTACGAGAAGGCTCGTAATTTCGGATAGCAGTGATTTTCATAATCAAACCCTCGTTTTTAACACACTCATGCACATTACTACAAATATATTGTTTTGTCAATAGTTTCGTCACGAATATTTACATAAGCCGCTGAAACTAGCCGGAAGGGGAATAAAAAAAATTACAGCTGTGGTTATCATATAGTTGCTATGAATTACAATTATAATGAAGATTATCAATATGACAGCTGCGTTTCGCAGGGTATATGCTCGGTTAATCCGAGAACATCATCACTACAGGAGGTACTGATTTTGTATCTCAAGCTCACTGCATATTATGCACTAAAGCTTTATGAGAACGGCGGGGCGGATGAAAAGGCCAGAAATATTATTATGAATACGATTTCTGTTATGGTTTCTAACTTTGAGTTCTCGGAAAAGGACTTTGAAGCTCTGGCTAACGGGTTTAAGAATATTTTGCCTCCATTGATTAAAAAATATGAATCTCTGGCAAATGTAAAAGATGATATTCCTGAATCACTGAAATCTGTTTTAAAACTTGATGAAAAAGCAGATATCATCAGGTCTATAAAACTCGGCGAGCAGGAGTTCTTAAAAAAAGCAAAGGAAATTTCGGCTGAATCAAGAGATTTATACAAAATTTTGTTTGTTCTGGCTAAGAGTATTTGTATTAACGTGCTGGATTTAGAGAGTTTCGGGGTTGATGCAGAGGACGGTTATCTTTCTATTTTAAAGCTTCTTAATTCCCTGAATGCGGATGAGCAAAATCCTGAAAAAATAAAAGCCTTAATAGAAGAGATGGCAGAGATGGATGATCGTCTTATGAGAACTCTTCAAAAAGCTCGTGAAGAAAGATATGGAAAACCGGAAGTTGCTGAAGTTTCTTACACTACGACTCCGGGCAAGGCAATCCTTGTTGTAGGTTCAAATATAAGAGAACTCGAGGATGTTCTGGAGGCTGTAAAAGGCAAAGAAATAGATGTTTATACACATGACGAAATGATGCTTGCAAATACTTTTCCTAAATTCAGAGAATATTCAAATCTGAAAGGACAGTACGGGCAAGGGATAGAAAATTGTCTTCTCGATTTTGCGACATTCCCGGGGCCTATAATACTTACGCGGCATTCGCTTTATAATGTTGAACATCTTTATCGAGGGCTTTTATATACTACTGATTTTGCAAGTTCCAAGGGGGTTATACCAATAAAGGATAAAGATTTCTCTGATGTTATAAAATCTGCTGAAAAAGCAAAAGGGTTTAAAACTGGCAGGCCTTGTGAAACAGTAACTATCGGGTTTAATTATGATGAAGTTATTGCAAAGATAAAAGAAAAAGCAGGTAAATTCTCACGTGTGTTCATAATCGGGCTTGGAGCTTATACGCTTGAGCAGAAAGCATATTTTGAAAAACTTTTTTCTCAGGTGCCGGATGATGTCTTAATTGTGTCGCTTTCATACTGTATACAGCGCGATAATATCATTTGTCTGAATGCGTGTTTTGACTCATATGCCGTGACAAGGCTTACTGAAGCATTAAGCAAAGAGCTGGCTCTTCCGGTGACTGTATTTTTCCCGAAATGTGACAGACATACAATTTCACAGATGGTTTATCTCACAAAGACAGAAAATGTAGATTTATATGTAGGAAAATGTACGCCTATTATGCTGAATCCAAATATGATTACAACATTCCAAAAAGCTTTTGGGATAAAAGGCTTAACCTCCGTTAAGAAAGATTTGGATGAAATTTTGAAAAAATAGCTCATTGTTCTTATAAGTAATTTGCTGTATAAATATTATAGAAAGACGAGAGGTTATGCATGCAAAATTCTACTGTGTTTGTTCTGGATAGAAATGAGAACTCAAGAGAGATTATAAAATCATTTATAGAAAATCTTGATTTCGTAAGCGAGGTTAAGCTTTATGGAGATTATAATAAAGGTTATGAAGATATAAAGCTTGCCGAAAATCCTCTTGTAATTCTGGATATTTCTGAGGATTTTGCAGGGCTTGACGAGATTGCAGGAAAGCTGAAACTCGTTACTTCTAAAATAATAATTACCTCTGTCAACTATTCGACAAATACTATAATTAAAGCATTGCGTCTTGGAGCAAAGGAGTTTTTGCCAAAACCTGTTTTAAGAGAAGATTTAGTAAGAGTGCTTTCAATGCTTGCAAGTATTTCTCCGGAAAACGAAGTTTCGCAGTCAAAGATTATAACAGTTTATTCTAATAAAGGCGGTATAGGCAAAACGACTATTGCTGTTAATCTTGCAGCAGAGCTTGCAAAGGTTACAAAAGATAAGGTGGCACTTGTGGATTTGAACCTCCAGCTCGGAGATATTTCAACTTTCTTAAACCTTAATCCGCCTTTTGATGTCAATTATGTTATAAGAAGGCTGATTGATAAGGAAGAAAACATTCTTATTAAGGGGTTTGAAAAGTATAAAGACTTGTCTTTATACGTACTTTCGGATCCGAGCTATATTGAGCAGTCGGAAAGTATAACTACACAGCAGATTACAACATTGTTTTCTGCTCTCAAAAAAGTTTTTCCATATATCGTTGTTGATATGTCATCAAATATCGACCCGATATCTTTAAAAATTCTGGACAGCTCTGATTGGATTATGTTTACTACAATTGTTAATATACCGGCAATTCGTAATGCACAGCGCTGCTTAAATCTTTTCCGTTCCAGAAAATATCCTTCAAATAAGGTTAAAATAGTTATTAACCGGTATATGGAAAATGACGAAATCAAGATTGAAGATATTGAGAATACGCTTGGTGAGTCTGTTTACTGGAAGATACCTAACAATTACTTTACCATAATGGAAGCAATTAATAAGGGTGTAAGTATTTCGGAAGTAAATGCTGAGTCGAATATTGGAAATAGTTTCAGAGATTTTGCTGCAAAAGTTTCTGATGATATAATCGAGCAGTCTGTAGTACAGTACAGAGTTTAGGAGAGTTCATGCTAAATTGTATAAAAGAGAGTTTTAACCTTACAAATAAATATATAATACTTGCGACACCGTTAATTTTATTTTCGCTGCTCTCAAGCTTATACATCCTGTTTTCGCTGGGCGGAAATTTAGTAAGTCTGCTTATTGCGCTTGTACTGTTTATACTTATGCTTGCGGCGTTTATTTCCGGCTGGTCTTTTATGCTTAAAACCTGTGTACAGGAGCCGGAACGGGATGACCCTAATTCTCTTATTAAAGATTTTCCTGCCGGTGTTGGTGAATATTTTCTGTCCGTTTTAGGACTTATTTTTATTGTTGCTGTTCTATCAATCGGGGTACTGGGTGCTTCTTATGCTGCCGGCATGAAGCTAATAGGCAATATAGGAATATCATCAACAGCAATGTCGGGTGCTCTTGAGTCTACGGTTGCGTTGAAATCTTTTCTTATGTCGCTTACAGACGAACAGCTGTTTAGACTTAATGCATGGAATTTACTCCTGTTAATAACAATGGGGCTTGAGTATTTCTTGATTTTATTTTATATTCCTGCAATGTTTTTTAAGTCAAAAAATCCTTTCAAAGCACTGTTTTTAGCGTTAAAAGATTTATTTAGTAAAAAGTTTTTCGAAAATCTTGGCTTGTATTTAATTCTTTTTATCTCATATTCTATTCTGTCAATTTTGACTACGATTTTCGGATTAAATGTGATAACCCACTTTATTTTTACACTTATAAATTTCTATTATATGGTGTTTATTGCGGTTCTTGTATTTAATTATTATTACGTAAATTTTGTTAAAATCGGCGGAAAGCTTGATCAAAGAATTTAGCGTTTCATATAAACATTGTTCATTCCAATTTCAACAAAACCTCGAGATTTTAACAAATCAGGTGTATTAGAGCGGTAATCAAAATCTCCTGTTATAATAAGTGAATTATCTCCAATATTCTGATATAAATTTGAGGCAAGCTGCTCTCGTTCGGCCGGTGTCAGATAAGGCCAAAAGTTGCGGCATAGGATTACTGTATTATCCGGAAGTTTTTCGGAAGTGTCTTTTAATATATCTGCCTGTGAAAAATTAACTTTACTTTTAATATTTTCTTTTGGAATTAAAACTAAATCATTGTTTGGATTTGCTGGCTTGCCCAGAGTGAAAAAGGAGGTCAGTTGATTTTTTGTATAGTGATTAATTCTGTACATCTCATTAAGCTTAATACCGAGGCGCCCTCTGTTTGCACTTTCTATATTATCGAAATCAATATCTTTTGCCTGTATGGGAAAGAATTTTTTTGCTTCTTTTCCTAGAATTTGAATGAGTTTGACTGCAAGAGTGTATGGTTCCTGTCCGTTGGAACAGGCATGGTTAAGTACATTAACTTTTTGTACTGTTTTATATTTTTCTCCAAGCAGCTCCGCAAGACAAGTCCAATTTAAATCTTCTCTGAAAAAGTAAGTTGTGGTTTTGTACAAAAATTTCCCGCTTTTATTGAAAACTTCGCGGTTATTGCCTCTGTAAGCAGGGTTATAAGTTTGAACGGGTGATATAAACATAATAATTTAAACCCGGTAAAATATTTTTTTGCCTGTTTATGAAATTCTTCTTATCATTTCATGGGCTTCTTCATCTTCAGGGAAGATAGTCACAACTTTATCAAGATACTCAAGAGCCTTATCATTATCTTTCAGGCCTTCATAGCATCTGGCAAGACTCATCAATAATGATATGTTATCCTTCTTTTTTGCCAGAAGATTTTTAAAAATGTTTATAGCAGATGCGTATTCTCCGAGTTCATAATAAGTGAGAGCAAGTGTATTTTGTGTTTCTATATCAGGATTTTGTTCAACAGCGTGAATAAGGTAGTGTTTTGCTTCATCAAATTCTTTGCGTGCAAACAAAATTCGTCCTGCGCAGAACTGAATATACTCGTGATTCGGATTAATCTTAAGAGCCTTCATTATATAATCTTTTGCTGCATCAAGCTGATTCAGGATAAGTTTATTTAAGGCCATAAATGTTAATGCAAGCACATTTTCTGGTTCCAAATCAAGCGCTTCTCTGTAATATCTTTCAGCCTCTGTGTTTTTAGAAACAGAGTATAAGAAGTTTCCATATTCGAAAATTATTTCAAAATCATTAGGCATAAGCTTCATTGCTGTTTTAAACTCGTCTTCCGCATAATCGAAAAGACGCTTGTTGAGGAATATTATCCCTAAATCTTTATGAGCTTTTGCAATATTAGGATTCATCTTAATAACTTTTTTTAGTATCTTCTCTGCAGTGTCAGTGTCGCAAAGACTTGAAGATAAAATTGCATACTGGTGAAGCGTTTCTGCAGAAGGCTTGTTTTTCAAAAGAATATTGTCATAAATCTCTTTTGCCTTAGAAAGCTGATTAGTCTTAATATAAAGGCTTGCAAGCTTCTGTGCAGGAAGAATAAATTTCTGGTTTAAATAAACAATTTTTTCCAGCATAGAAATGGCTGTTTGTATTTCTCCCATTGCTTCGTAGCAGGAAATAAGATTAAATTTGTAATTTTCTTTTTCAGGGTGCATAATAAGCAGGCTTTTATAAATTTCTGCCGCCTCTTTATACTGTCCTATTTTTACCATGGACATAGCTAATGCAATGTTGAAACCTTCATCTTCGTTATCAAGCTCTACTGCCTTTCTGAAATATTTACAGGCTTCTTCATGGTTTTGCTGAATCTGAAAAGCTGAACCGATGTTGTAATAAGCCATAGGGTTTTTAGGATTAAGTTCAAGAGCCTTTTGATAATAACTTATAGCCTCGCCGCTTCTTCCAGTTGCAATACATGCTGTTCCGAGGCTGTTCAATGTTCCGAGATTTTCCGGAGATTTAGCCAGAGCTTTTTTGAAAGGTTCAATACTCTTTTCAAACTCTTTTATTTTCATGTAAGCTGTGCCGATTATGAAATCAAAAATATAATCTTCTGGATCTATAGCAGAAGCCTTATAAGCGTATTTGACAGCTTCTTCGGCTTCGTTGAGCTTCATTAATATAATACAAAGGCTTTTATATCCGTCCAGATAATCCGGACGGAGTTTTATTACCGTCAGGTAAGCATTTTTTGCTGAAACTAAATCACCAAGGTTATCGTAGCAGCTCCCCAGATAAAAGAATGAAGTTGCATCCTCAGGATTGTATTTAACAACTGTTTCAAATGCTCTCCGTGCTTTATCATAGTTACCCTGGTTAACTGCTGTAAGGCCTGCGAGTTTCAAAAGCTCAATGTTATCCGGCTCTTCTTTAAGTGCAGGTTCTATAAGTTCCTGAGCTTTATCAAAATCTTTTTCTCCAATTAATTCGTTAATTCTATCTAAATTTGCCATTTTTTCTCTTTTCACTGGTAGTATTACTTTGAGGGAGACTCGGTATTTGTTTAGTCTGTAGTTTCAATACCGACTGAATACATTTACCTCCTAGCCTCCGAAGTAGTTTTTCAATCCCGAGGTCAGGTTTTTATTTTTGCACAATTTCTTTAATTTAGAAATTGCACGGTTTTCAATCTGTCTTATACGTTCTCTTGAAACTCCGTATATTGAACCGATTTCATCCAGAGTCTTTTTGTTTCCGTCATTGTTAAGTCCGAAACGTAAAATCAAAACATCTCTTTCTTTCTGGCTTAACTGTTCAAGCATGCCTTTGATATCATCTAGCATGCTCTCCTGTGATACAAGTGAATCCGGCGCTATTGTTGATTCATCTACAATGTAGTCAATAATCTTGTTTGAATCATCTTTCTGTCCTGTTGGCGTGTCTATACTTATTGTAGACTGAGTTGCCTTTATGATTGATGTTAATTTTGAAACAGGAATGCCCATCTTATCAGCAATTTCCTGCTTAACAGGTATTCTTCCGAGTTCTGTTGTCAAATCCATAGTGGCTTTTTTAATTTTATTAATCGATTCAATTAAGTGTATAGGCAGTCTTATAATTCTTGCCTTGTCCGCAATTGCCCTTGTTATTGACTGCTGAATCCACCATGTTGCATAGGTTGAAAATTTGTATCCTTTCGTATAATCAAATTTTTCGGTAGCTTTGATAAGCCCCATGTTGCCTTCCTGAATTAAATCAAGAAAAGAAAGTCCTCTTCCTATATATTTTTTCGCAATACTTACAACAAGTCTAAGGTTTGCATTAATAAGCACTTTTCTTGCAATTTCGCTTTGTGTTTCGTAAATTTTCTTTGCAACTTCAAGTTCTTCTTCCGGAGTAAGCAAAGGAATTTTACCAATCTGCTGGAGGTAAATCCTTACTGAATCGTCAGAATTTACAGAATTTAAGCTTTCTTGGGTTTTTGGTTCTTCAATAGCAATAGTATCATCATCTTCCTCAACCGGTTCTATGCTGTTAAAATCAACACCTTCATCAGAAATATCATCTATTATTAAATTTAATGTATCACTTTTTTTTGCCATTTTTCTCTACCTCTTGTCGAACCATCTCAAATAATATTATAGCAGCAGCGTTGGAAACATTTAAAGAATTAAAATTTGTTAACATCGGAATCTTGACTACAAAGTCCGAAAGTTTTAACAGTGACCGCGAAATCCCTGCATGCTCAGCCCCCATTATAAGAGCAAAGTTCATATTAGTATAATCAATATTAAAATAATTATCTTTTGCATGATGATCAGAAGCAATTACCCAGTAGTCGTTTTCTTTTAGTCTTTGTATCGCATTTACAAGACTGTTTACTTTGATAATTGAAATGTGGTTAACAGCACCTGCACTGGTTTTTTCAACTGTCGAATTTATAAGTACTCCTCGTCTTGAAGGGAGTATAATTCCCTTAACTCCTGCACATACACAGGAACGGATTATTGCTCCTACATTATGCGAGTCTTCTACTCCGTCAAGAACAACAACTTTCGTAAGCTCTCCTTTATGTTTTTCAATAAAATCATCAAGCTCAATGTATTTTACCGGTGAAATCTGTGCTATTACACCCTGATGACGTCCTTCCGGCTCAATTTGATTAAGTTTCTGCATATTAACAAACTGGAAAACAATTCCCTGTTTTGAAGCAAGCTCTTTTATCTTTTCGATTTTACTGTCAGAGTGCGCATTACTGGAAATCAGGATTTTATTAAAAGTCCTGTTATTTGCTTCTAGAGCTTCTATGACAGCATTTTTGCCGTAAACTATGGTATTATTTTCCATTATTTTGAAACCTTCAACATTCTTTCAATACAGCTTGCACTGCGTTTTCTTATATTTTCATCCAGCGTAATCTCATTAACTTCATGCTGGAGCGAATACAAAATTTCGTCAAGTGTTGTTAATTTCATGCTTTCGCAAAGCATGTTATTTTTAATCAAAATAAATTTCTTATCCGGATAATCACGTTCAAGTCTGTCAGCAACACCTTTTTCTGTAACAATTACAAACTGTTTATCTTTGCTTTTTCGTACATATTCCATTATGCCGCTTGTACTTCCGACATAATCACCAAGTCTGCTTACTTCCGGCTTGCATTCAGGGTGAATTAATATTTTAGCGTCCGGATGTTTTTTTCTGGCCAGTTCAATGTCTTTAACTTCAATATCATGGTGGACTGGACAGTTGCCGGCATACGTTATAACTTCAACTTTGCTAAGCTTGCTCTCAACCCATTTGCCCAGATTTGCATCAGGGAGAAAAAGAACTTTCGGAGCATTAAGGCTCTTAACAATTTTTAATGCATTAGAACTTGTGCAGCAAATGTCGCACTCTGACTTAACTTCGGCTGTCGAGTTAATATAGCATACAACCGGTGCATCCGGATTTTTTTTCTTAAATTCAACCATTTGTTGATGGTTAATCATGTCAGCCATTAAACATCCTGCATTTATATTAGGCAGTAAAACTTTTTTCTCAGGAGAAATAATTTTGGCAGTCTGTGCCATAAAATAAACTCCTGCAAATACGATGATATCTGCATTGGTTTCCTTAGCTTTCTGGCTAAGATATAAAGAATCTCCTACAAAGTCTGCAACCTCATCTATTTCTATATTCTGGTAGCTATGTGCCAAGACAATTGCATTTTTCTCTTCTTTCAGCTTTCTAATTTTTTCAATTAAATTTTTCATCTATTTATCCTGTGTACAAAATTTAAATTTTATTGTACAATAAAAAAAAATAGGAAGAAACTGATATGGCATTATTGAAGAAGAGTAGTATAGTAGGTGTGTCCGTAACTCCTGAAGTTGGTTTAGAGGTTGCTCAGATTGATTTCGCAACTCAAACTGTTTTGAAATACGGAATCAGACAGCTTGAATATGATGCAAGCAGACGTGAAATAGCAGATTTAGACTTATTTAAAGAAGCATTGCAGGATTTGTTCTTTGAACTGCAAATTCCAAAAGGAACTGAAGTTGTGCTTAATATTCCTACAGTTGCTTTCAAAACAAACGATTATCCGGCAGCTCTTGATGAAGCTCAGATTTCTAATGCGATTGAGGAAGAGCTTGCTGACCACTATATCTTTAAAACAGTAGAACCGGCAGTAAGTGCTGTAAGACTGCCAAATGCTTCAATGCAGTTTTATAAAATAGCTTATACAGCAGCTCAAAAACAAATGTTAATTGAGATTGCTTTAGGCATTAAAGACATGGGCTATAAGCTGGTTGGAATTGATACTTCCGTAAATTCTGTGCTCAATGCTCTAATGTATAAACAAAGAGTTGATGTCAGCATTGATTCTTGGGTACTTTTAATTGTTGACAGCTATTGCTGCACAATTATAACAATGAACGGTAAGAACTATGTAGATACTTATGAAGAAAGAATTAGTATCGGTCAGGTTCTAGATGATGCTGAAAACTATTCAACAGTTGTAGGAACGGTAACACCAATTCTCAAAAATTTACCTTCCAAGTATCTGTGCGTTGTTTCAAAAACTAATATTATCAGCGCGGAAGTTCTGGCAAGTAAATTATCTTACACTGCTCCAATAATCCATCAGGAAGCAAATTGTTTTTCTAAAGAAGCATTCTTGGAGCTAGGACCGGAAGTAGATGAAAAATTTGCAAATATAGTATCATTGGATATTATTGGTGCAGCTATTTACAAAGATTTTGAACAATACTCTGATGCACATTTTAACTTATTCAATAAATCTTTAGGTGATATTTATACATCAGAGCAGCCGCCAGAAATTATGCTTGGCGGCAGAACAATTGTATTTACACCGCAGCTTCTGATTTTTGCATTTATAGTTGTGGCAATAGTTATTATTTTGCCAACAGTAGGTGCATTATTATATTATGCAAATTTAATTTCTACCCAGCAGAATAAAATGGCTGAACTAAATCAGAAGGTACAAGAAATTAACCAATTCTTAAAAGATAATGAAAACGTATCATCAGATTTATTTGATGAGGGAGATGAAATAAGATTGGGCCTTGCTCATAATAAGAATATTTATTCTTATTATACTATTGTTGGAACAGAAATCCCTAAAAAACTATGGCTTACACATTTAAAATTATCTGACAAGACAACTATTGAAGGTCAGGCGGATAATCTTGAGAGTGTTTATGCGTTTTTTAGAAGCATAAAGGATTACAATCCAAATTCAGACATTAAGCTTCAAAAACTGGGACTTGCTTCTAAAACAAGCTTTACTCCAATAGAAGAGAATGTTGAAAATGGTGATAACACAAATAGTCAAGAATTTGATACAGATTCTATCCTGACATCTTTAAATGCGGATTTCTATGAATTTATAATTTCAGATGATAAAAATGCCGGTAAATCCCAGGCTAAACAAGGTACAGAAAATACCGACAACAATGGCCTTCCAGGGCTAGAACCTATTAACGAAAGCAATTAGAAGGATTTGAGATGGATAAATATAAAAAATATTATGGCGTAATAATTTTTGCGGTATTAGCAGTAATGCTGGGTTTCGGCTCATACTCTATGATTTCTCCAAAAGTTGCAGAGTCTAAATCGCTTGCAGCACAGATTGAAGCCAAAGAAGGTGAAGTAGCAGAGTTACAGACAAAGTTGGATATTGTTAAAAAGAAAATTAAACAAATTAAAGATTCTATAGTTTCATCACAAAAGAAAATATATTCTCCAATAGAGTCTGATTTGGGTAATGAAACGCTGTTCTTTACTTTATATAATGATGTAATAGAAATGCTTCATGCAAATTCTGTAAAAATAAAAGCAATTGATTATAAATACAATCCAGATACTGATGCTTTCGTAAAATTCGGTAAAGATGTTTACTTTGTATGTGATGTAAACATGGAGCTGGTTTCAAACTATGTAAATTTAGGCAAACTTATACAAGATTTATACCAGTATCCGTACTATATCAGAATAAATGAGCTGGAAGTCAAGCCTTATGCAAAAGATAAAAAGATTTTAATATCAACATTAAGCCTGAGGTTATATGCTCATACAGCTCCGGAAGATACTTCAGCAATAGACGCAGCAGTAAATTCTGCTCCAGCCCTAGATGGAGCAAATACATCATTGCCGCAATAATAATACTTGATAATTAATTATGTTTAGTATAAAATTTTTATATGAAAATTTTATACTTCTGCGGAAGTAGCTCAGTTGGTAGAGTATCTGCCTTCCAAGCAGACTGTCGCGAGTTCGAGTCTCGTCTTCCGCTCCATAAAAAAGAGTTCCATATGGAACTCTTTTTTATTTGTATAATTTAGCAAAATTTTCCATTGATTCTAATATAGTTTGCATAAATTCTGTACGACTTTCAAAACTGTTTGCATGTTTGTTCAACTTTTTATTAATCCTGTGTTTGCAGAATTTCAGACTTCTTCTGAAATTCTCGAAAAAATTAAAAACAGCAGAGCTGCTATCTATAGTTCGCTGGATTTAACCTCTGAACAGACACACGTGATAAATGAACTTGATAGAATTTTTTATGAAAAATTGTACCCTGAATTACAGGAAATGTTTATGCTGTCGCAGAAATTGGAAAGGATTGCAAGCAGCAGTGATTGTACGATAAAAAAGTGAAGTCTGTCTGGAAAGAATTCAAAGTAGTGGAGCGAAACCTGAACCTGTTAAAAAAAGATTATGAAAAACAGATTGGCGGGATTTTGACTGCAGGGCAGACCGAAGAAAGAGCAGGAAGATATGAAAAATCGGATGAAAGAAGAAATTGAAGCTATAAAGCGTGAACAAAGCCGGATGTAAGCTTACAGTTTATCATATTCGCGTTTAATTTCTTGAATATCCTGCCACATAAGCCATTTAGGGCCGCCTTTTTCACGTGTATCATTCCTTAATAAATACGACGGATGGAAAATCGGCATCATCTTTGCACCATAAACTTCAACAACTGCTCTCTCTGGAGGAAACCATTTGCCTCTGAGTTTTGTAATGCCTCCGATATTTCCCAAAATCGACTGCACTGCAACATTTCCGCAAAGCAAAATTATCTTTGGTTTAATAATTTCTATCTGGGCTTTCAAATACTCCCAGCAGGCTTCTTTTTCTTCTGGAAGCGGGTTTCTGTTATCAGGAGGACGGCATTTTAACGTATTGCATATATAAATATCTTTTTCCCGCGTAAATCCTACAGATGCAAAAATCCTGTCGAGAAGCTGTCCTGCTTTCCCGACAAAAGGTTTTCCCTGCTGATCTTCATAAAATCCGGGAGCTTCTCCTATAAGCATTAGTTTCGGATTTGGTACGCCGTCAGAAAAAACTATGTTAGTTCTTGAAGCAGCAAGCGGGCACTTATGACAATTCAAACATTTTTGACGTATTTCACTTAATTCTTCGTACATAAAAATATCACTTCCTCGGTAAATAAGTTGTCAAAAAGTCTGTGAAATAAACTCTTTCTTATCCGTGCTCTTGTCATACACAATTTTTTTTCAATCCTGAAATTATGGCGTTTTGCAAAATCATAAAAATCTTTTATGGTTAAAAGGTGGATATTGGGTGTATCATACCACTCAAAAGGCAGTATATTTGATTTTGGCATTTTCCCGTGAAACATCAAATAAAAACGCACCCGCCAGTAAGCAAAATTCGGAAAACTTATAACAACATGTTTCGCTACTCTAAGCATTTCACGTATAACATAATCCGGTTTCTCAACTGATTGCAATGTCTGATTTAAGACAGCATAATCATAAGAATTATCAGGGTATTCCTGCAAGCCTTCATCAATATCACCCTGTATAACAGAAAGCCCTTTTTCAAGACATTTGACAATGTTATCCTGATTAATATCAATTCCGCTTACACGTACGCCTTTATCCTTAAGCATTTTGGTTAACGTGCCGTCACCGCATCCCAAATCAATAACATTTTTACCGGCTTCTATCATATCTGTAATGATAGAATAATTCAGATGAAGTCCTTTTGACTCTGTGTAATGTTCGTTTAGTCTGTGCATAAGAAACTCCTTATTATTCGGGTTTGAGTTTCGTATTCCAGAAGAAATGCATCATGTCCGCAAGGTGATTGTATCTCACAATAAGAAACATCTTTTTTATTCTCCATTAACGCTTTAACAAGCTCTTTTGACTGACTTGACGGGAACAGCCAGTCTGAAGAAAATGAAATAACCAGATACTTGGACTTTGTATCCTTAAATGCTTTTTCGAGCGAACCGTACTTTTTAGCAATATCAAAGTAATCAACAGCTTTTGTTATATAAAGATAACTGTTTGCATCAAATCTGTCTACAAAAGTCTGGCCCTGATGTGCAAGATAGCTTTCAACTTCAAAGTCAATATCAAAGTTGAAGTTAGGCGAGTCTTTATCCTGAAATCTTCTTGCAAATTTTTCATGCATAGCTTCTTCGCAAAGGTAAGTTATATGTCCCACCATTCTTGCGATAGCAAGTCCCTTTTCCGGCTTTTCAGCGTGGTAATAATTTCCGTTGTTAAAATTCGGGTCAGAAAGTATCGCGTTTCTGCCAACAGCATTAAAAGCAATACTCTGAGCTGAAAGCCTTGGTGTGGAAGCGATTACTATAACATGGCTTACCATATCTCCGTAGCTTAATGCCCATTCAAGCGCCTGCATGCCTCCCATTGAACCGCCGGCTACAATAAGTTTTTTTACCCCGAGAAAGTCCGTAAGTTTTTTTTGAACCTTTACTACATCTTCAATTGTAATAACAGGAAAACTTAAGCCATATTCAACTCCTGTAGCCGGATTAATAGAATTAGGACCTGTTGTTCCCTTGCAGCCTCCAAGCATGTTTGAGCAGATTACAAAATATTTATCAGTATCAAAAGCTTTGCCTGAACCGACCATATCATCCCACCAGCCCGGCTTCTTGTCGCCTTGATGGTAGCCTGCAGCATGAGCGTCACCTGTAAGAGCATGCAGAAGCAGTATTGCATTGTTGCCGTTTTCATTTAATTTTCCATATGTTTCATAGGCAATTTCGACTTGAGGAAGCTCTTTTCCGGATTCAAGCTGGACAGGCTCATTAATTTTGAAAAGTTTTGTTTCTACTAACATTGGCTTAACCTTATAGCTCTGTCTAAATCTTCAATAATATCATCAACGTCTTCAAGACCTACAGAGAACCTCATGAAGTCGTCTGTTACCCCGCAGGCAATTTTTTGTTCGTCGCTTAACTGTCTGTGTGTAGTCAAATACGGGTAAGTGATTATGCTCCGGGTGTCGCCTATGTTTGTCGTATGAATAGGAATTGTGAGCGAATTGATAAACTTTTCACCTGCTTTTGCCCCTCCTTTAAGTCCGAAACCCACAATTGAGGAGCATCCTTTCGGTGTGTATTTTTGAGCAAGCTCATAATACTTGCTGCTCTTTAACCCCGGATAATTAACCCAGCTTATTGAAGGGTTATTTTCAAGCCACTTTGCAATTTTTAAAGCTGAGTCACAGTGCTTCTGCATTCTAAGTGAAAGTGTTTCAAGACCGGATAAAGTAAGATACGAATTGAACGGACTAGGGCAGGCTCCCATATCTCTTAAAATCTGTGCTCTTGCTTTAACAATATAAGCAGCTCTCCCAAAAGTTTCTGTATAAACAATTCCGTGATACGATTCATCCGGAGTTGTAAGCTCAGGGTATTTTACCCCTCCATTTACCCCCCATTTAAAGTTTCCTGAATCAATAATCGCTCCGCCCATAGCATTTCCGTGTCCTGAAATATACTTTGTAGTCGAATGAACAACAATATCAGCGCCCCACTCAATCGGGCGGCACAGGTAAGGGCTCGGGATTGTGTTATCTACAATAAGCGGAATTCCATGTGAATGCGCAACATCAGCAAGTTTTTCAATATCTATGATATTAAGTGCCGGATTTGACAAAAGTTCAATAAACACACACCGCGTCTTGTCGGTTATTTCACATTCAAAATCTTCCGGCTCTTCTCCTTTTGCAAACTTTACATTAATGCCGAGTTTTTTGAATGTAGATGAGAAAAGATTACATGTTCCTCCGTAAAGAGTAGAGGCGGCAACAACTTCATCTCCGGTGTTTGTTATATTCAAGATAGCAGCAGTTGTTGCCGCCTGTCCTGATGAAAAGCATAAAGCTCCGACTCCGCCTTCAAGTTCGGCAAGGCGTTTCTCAAGGATATTATTTGTCGGGTTAGAAAGCCTGGTATATATATCGCCTTCGACTTTTAAATCAAATAAATCTGCACCGCGCTGAACATCGTCAAAATCAAATGCGGTTGTCGGATATATAGGCACATTTATACACATTTGATGCTCTTTAGGATTATGTCCGGCGTGTAATAATTTTGTGTCAAATTTCATGTTTGAACTCCTATGCCTGAATAAGTTCTTTAACCTTTTTCCTCTGTACTTTTCTGGTAGCCGTTCTAGGAAGTGCTTGTTTAAGCACTGTAATATTTATAGGACGTTTGTATGGTGTAAGACGCTGCGATAATCGTTTTACTTCACCCTTCATCAACTGGTCAAGTTCTTCATCGTTATATTTACTTCTAAGTTCTTCTGAAGGAACAACAACTGCTGCAATATCTTCAGTACCGTCTTTTGCTCCGCCTTCTCTTGAAACTCCGAAAACGCAGACTTCTGAAAACAAGTCGCTTTTTTCAAGCACAGATTCTACTTCTTCCGGGAAAACTTTTTTACCACCGGAGAGAACAATCATATTCTTAATTCTGCCTGTGATGTATACCCTTCCGCTTTCATCAATTTTTGCAATATCTCCGGTGTGGAACCAACCATCTTCATCAACGGCTTCACGTGTAAGTTCAGGCTGGTTATGGTAACCTTTCATTACAGAAGGGCCTTTAAGCAATAATTCTCCTGTTTCAGGGTCTGTTTTGGCCTCATAACTAGGAAGAGGTTTGCCTACGGAACGTAAATCCCTGTTCCGTTCTATATTAATTGTTGCAATCGGACTTGTTTCAGTTAGACCGTAAACTTCATATACTTGAATTCCGACTCTCTGGAAAAATTTTGCTACATTCAAATCAAGTGGTGCACCACCTGACATACAACCTTTGAAAGAGCCGCCAAAGCACTTGTGAATTTTTCTGAACATAAGCTTTTTGGCCCAGATGAATGGTACAAATTTAGCAAAATGATAAAGAATTGGGAACATCTTCTGTGAAAACTTTGAAGTATTCTTCATCTCTGCTTCTAAACCAGTCTTAAGCAGTTTTAAGAAAGCAGGAACAACAACCATAAACGTTATCTTTCTATCTCTCATTGTATTAAGGATATCTTTAGGTTTGAGGTTGTGTGTATAATATACAGAAAATCCGAGGTTCAAAAATGTTGAAAAGCCTACTGTCATTTCAAAAAGATGATTCATAGGAAGGATTGATAATACTCTTACATCGCCGTAAGGCAATATCTGATTAAATGCTGTTTTCAAGTCTTTCAGCTGGGCAAGCATGTTTCCAAAGGTTGTTTCTACACCCTTGGGATTGCCGGTTGTTCCGGAAGTGTAAATTATAAAAACTACTGACTTTCTGGAACGGTGTCTCCATTTGCAGGTATAATTATTTGGTATTGTATAAATACTTTGCAGATTTTCATTAACAGGGTGCTCATCCATTACAATAATATGCTTAAGTGAAGGGATTACTTTCTGTAGTTCAAGTGCTTTGTCAATATAACTCTGTGATACAAGCATAACAGAAGGCAGGCAGTCTGTTAGAATAGATTGAAGTTCGTATTTCGTAAGCTTTATATCCAGCGGAACGGTAATAAGGCCGGATATAACGGATGCAAAAACGCAGACTCCGTATTCTGGTTTAGATTCAGAAAGAATCGCGAGTTTTTCTCCTCTTTGTATTCCCAAATCGTTCATAAGATATGCAGCAAGTCTTCTTGACATCAAGCCAAGACCGTCATAAGTAAGCTCTTTCCAACCAAATTGTGTTTTCATGCCTAACGCAATTTTTCGCGCATATATATTAGTTTTATCTTCCAATAAAGATAATACATTACTTTCGCGTTCTTTCATACTTCCCTCCTGAACACACCATAGCCTCATGCTATGTATTATATCAAATGATTAATTATTGGAAAATATTTCTTAATAAAATGTGACAATACTTAAAAAAAGAAGCCCTAAGGCTTCTTTTTTAAGTATTGTGTAAAACTAATTCTCCGGATTCAAGAGTTGGTTTTACGTCAATAACTTTTTGGTTAGAACTTCCCACCCAGTGAATTTTTGGATCAAGAAGCTCCATAACAAATTTCCCTTCAGCAATAACGTCAATATCTGCGATATCAGGAATGTCTTTAATTTCTTCCCATAGAAAACCTGTATAGAGCCAAATTGTTTTTTGCGGGAGTTCTTTTCTTATTTTTTTTATTAATCTAAAAACTTCATCTCTGTTAAACGGGTGAAGCGGATCTCCCCCAGAGAAAGTAATTCCTGAAATATGCGGTTTGCTAAGTGCTTCAAAAAGCTCATCTTCCGCCGCTTTATCAAACGGAATACCTCCTGCAACATCCCAGGTGATTGGATTCTGGCATCCATGGCAATGGTGCGTACATCCTGAAACCCATAAAACAACTCTTAAACCGTCGCCGTTAAGCATGTCATCTTTTGTAATATTGTGATAATTCATTTTTTGTAATATCTCTCCTTGATATTTCTATCATACCATCGACAAATAAATTTTTGCAAAGAGTTAAGTTGTATGAAGATTTTGGCATGTGAACTCATAAATTTTATTTACCCCCCTTTACAAATTTTTTTTATTTGTTAGTATAATAAAGTGAATTGAATAAGACTGAATAATCCTCAGTAGCTCAATGGCGGAGCAACCGGCTGTTAACCGGTAGGTTGTTGGTTCGAGTCCAACCTGGGGAGTTTTTTCGTACATTAGGGCAAATATTGGTTTCTAGCCCTTTATATATGCAGTTTTCGCAAGTTCGATTATTGCAGTTTCTACCGCTTAAATTGTATTGATTTTCTGCTACTGTTTGAAATACTGGTTTTAAATGTATATTAAATACTTTATCTTTGTATGTAATTTTTTCACTGATTATCTCTAAAACTTTTTTGCGTTGAGCAATACTGCCTTTTAAATAGTATTCATACGCATTGTCTGTAAACCTTAGCAGTGCGTCTGCCTGCTCATAAAACCGTTTGTCTAGTTTGTTGATTTCTTCAAGCTGAATGTACATTTTATCCTTTTCAGCCTGCCACTTATCATTTTGTTTTTTCCAAAATTCATGAGTTATAGTTCCGTCCAGTTTGAGTTCAAACGCATGTTCAATTCGATTTTCCAATGTTGTTATCTGTTTTTGAAGATTTGCCTTAATTTCTTTTGAATAGCCGTTTTTCTTGTCATGCAAAACTTTTAATTCATTTGCAATCTTCTGTCTTACTTCTGTTGGAATGATTATGAGTTTTAAAACTTCCGCAATGGCTTTATTAATCTTTGTTTCATTGATATAATCACGCTTGCAATTACCGCCTTTGTTGCCTGTGCAGTGATAATAGATGTATTTGCCTTTTTTGAGTTCAGCTGTCAAAAGACAACCGCAGTGCTCACATCTGATTAAACCAGTATAAGCAAATTCATAATTTTGTTTCTTTGCTTTATCAGGACTTATAAGCCTGTCTTGAACTCTGTAAAACAGTTCTTTGCTAATTATTGCTTTATGTTTTGCCTTTTCATAGATTTTATCTTCAAACTTGAATACACCTGTATAGAAAATATTTTTCAAAATGTACTCAATTGTTGTCTTAGCAACTTTTTTGCCTGTTTTGCTCCTAAAGCCTTCCTCATAGAGTTTTTCAGTAAGACTTCTAAGCGAGTACATACCGCTATCATACATTTCAAAAGCTCTTTTGATATAAAATGCGTTCTTATCATCAATAATAATAGCTTTTGAACCGTCTATGTGGGTAACATTTTTATAGCCTATCGGTGCCTGATGAGGGTATTCACCTTGACATGCCTTTTGTCTAAGTCCTGCAACAGTTCTAAAACCTATAATTTTTCTTTCATATTCAGCAAAACCCATGCCTATAGTTCGCATTAAATCACCCTCTATGCTATCAGAATTAGGTTCAGTTGCAGATAACAGTTTAATACCTTTACTTTCAAAAAGAGGTCTTAATACTCCATGATAATCGGTATTATTTCTTGAAATACGGTCTAAACGCCAGATAACAACAGCACTTATATGATGTTTCTTTTTACTGCAATAATCCATAAGTTCCTGAATTTCAGGTCTTTCAAGATTTTTAGCAGATTTACCCTCATCTACAAAGACTTTATCAACAAAATAACCGCTCTTTTCAGCAAATTCTATACAGACTTTTTTCTGATTTTCAATACTGAACCCATGTTTAGCCTGTTCTTCTGATGATACTCTTGCGTAAATAACTGCTTTTTCCATATTTCTAACCTCTTTTAATCTATTTTATCTTATATACACCTAACTTGCTACATCTTCATGAAGTTTTGTATCATCATAAATTTCTTTAATTGCATAGACATAATCTGTAAGCAGTTCAAAATCCCGCTCATCAGAAGATTGAGAGGTGCTTTTAAGTATATTTATCGTTATGCCGTCAGTTTTTAAAGAAATCATTTTATAAAACTTGTATAAATTTTTGTATTACAAAATTACAGCACACGAAAATACACCCCAAAGATAACGCAGAGTTACCTTTGAGGTGTAATTCGCCAGTAATTACATATTATTACCTTTCGTTGAGTTGTCCAAATCCTGATATGTCATAATGCCATGCTTACTAATACCGACAAAATCATCAAGGCCTGAAATATTAAAGCACATTGAACCGACAACTTTACTTTTGTCGCTGTCATATCTTACGCTATGATTATTGCCCCTGAAACGTGTATGATTTTTAGCATACGCCAAAAATTTCCTTTCATCTATCTGCTTTGATTTATCATAGCTGTAATACTTATTTATTGCACTTAAAATCAAGTCTTTATGGAATTGAAGATGAGTTTCGGGGATACCAGCTACTTCATCCTCAACAATTTTAAAATGCGTGCCGACTTGTAAAATGCCCATTTTAGTCAATGTTATAATACCGTCAAATACCTTTTCAACAGGCGTTTTTATGCTTTCGTATTTTGCAATTTGCTGTTTAGCATATTCAATGATATTATCTTGCAGGCTATCAATACTAATACCTGCAATTTTAAGCAGTAATAATGTTCCTGTATATGCGTATGCAATATTGTTAATAACACGTTTCTGTGTGTCTTGAACATTATTTTCAAGCATCTCAAAGATTTGTTCATACAGCTTAAGCACATCTTCTTTTGAGAATTTTAAGACTTCCGGCAAAATCAATGAAAGTTCTTTAAGATTATCATTATTGCCTTTGTCAATTTCATGATATTTAAACTTTTCTGCCTTAAAAGTTTTTCCAAAGATTTCGACAATATTCAGCCTATTTACAACTTCCTGTAAATCAGGTAAGGCTTCATTAGTTGAATATGCAAGCGGACTACACGTATGAATATATTCTACGCCCTTTCCATACGGCAACATTCTAGTACGAGGAATTCCTTTGTATGCCCCTTTGATTAAAGCAGTAAAATTGCTTGAATTAAGGGTCTCGCCTTTTACATCATCTGTACAAACATTCAGACCATTATAATTAGAACTGAAAAATTCAAGACTCTTTGACGTGGCCCCGCTTGCAGTTAAAGCCTCTCTGTGTAGTCCGAATATTGCGAGACCAACTGTTACAAGTGTTGATTTTCCGGTTCCTGTTTCTCCGTAAAGAATTAATGTCGGGCAGCCGTAACGCTTAATGAATTCTTCATAATATATAGCCATAATCATATGCCCTAGCACAATCAACGGCAATATAATATCGATCCAACATTCTATAATATTAGTTATTAAAGCGTTAGCGATCTGTTTCCCGGGTTTTAGACTTTTGGCAAGTTTTGGCTGATAGTGTTCAGCCTCTGCAAGCTTAATATATGAGTTTTCACCTATTTCTATGTAGCCATCTTCATCAGCCCTTTTAATTCCTTTTGGTGTAGCAAGAGCATTTGCATACAATAAATTTCCACTTGGAGTTACACCTGCATTTTTGTATATGATGACGTTTGAGGCTACTTTCGGTGATATATATTCTGCCACAAAAGCTTTAAACTCTGCTTCATTCATATTAACGACAAAATCATTTAATTGATTATTTATTGACGTTTGAAACTGTTTAAAGTCTGTCTTTGAGTTGCCTGTAATCTCGACGTCTTTTTCAATTTTGCCGTTATGATTTTGAAGTGTGATAATATAATGTTTTAAAGGCTTTTTGCCGCTTTTATCATTAAAGATATAAGTGCATTCTTTAACAAGACTCACGATAAAATTACCTACTAACTTTATGTTCAGCTTGCCTTTTTTCTTTGAAATCAAAAACGTTTTATTCCACGCTTGATGCATAAACTTATTCTGATTTGGCAAATTGTAATCTTCTGCATTATAGTTTATGTTTGCCGAAGAAATAAAAGATAATGTATCAAGCAATTTTTTATGTTCTTCATATAAGTCAAAAATTGTCTTTTTCCCCTGTTCAAGCGGGCTTTTCCCTGCTTGAACTTTATTTTTGCAAGCGTTATCTGACATAATTACACCGACCTTTCTGATACTGCTGAATGGCAGTCTTGACATACTTCCGGATAATTTGCTGATAAATATTTACAGCTTTGAGAATGCCCGAATTGACGGGCATAATCTATTTTCTTCTGCGTTTCATCATAACTGTAGCCATAATAAGGCTCTGATAGCCTGTGAATCAGTTCATCAGAATCTTTGATTTGAGCAAGAACCGTAATCATAGAATGCCACATCGGTTCAGGCAAATCTTCCGCATTATCTCTGCAAAATCGTAGAAATGCACAATTATTAAACATTCTTTCAATATTAATATTCGTGCAAACCTTACGTTTAGAAGTATTTGTAGATTTATAAGCCGTAGCCTTAGGACTTTTAGCGTCTTTATTGAGATAATCTAGCCATGCTTGTGGTAAATCGGCTATTATAAACTTGCCATTTTCATCAATGCCATCTATGATTTGATACTGCCGACCGTTAATGACAGACGGTGCTATCATAATATAGCCGTTGTACTTGATATCAATATCTTTGTCAATTTTGCCTATCGGATTAGTAATCCCCTTGTCGCTAAATATATAATGTCGACCGCCCCTTGGTGTTTTTTGAGTTAATGTTCTAGGCAACTTGCCAAGCTTTGTTTCAAGTTGTTCTAACGCTTTAATGCCATTGTAGCCTTTCGTTTCATCAAAATCGCAGTCTAGAGTTATATTTTTAGCTGCCTTATTATACATTGCGATATTATAGCCAGCATTTAGCATCGCCGTAACATCTTGTCCGAACCTAGCATCTTTGAAGCCATTTCGTGTGGCAGGTATTTTTGAATTTCCCTTGCAAGGGAATGTGGCAAAGTTTCGCCAGTTCTCATAAGGAACATGAATGCACATAATAAACCTCCTTTCGTGCATTTAATTTATAAACTGTTACAAAATGAGGTTTACAGGCTTCCCTTTCCCAAATTTTTATATTATAATATTTGTACGAAAATTAATTTGTTGAGGTAGCCTGTAGGTTGCCTCTTTTTGTTATATTATTATAATAAACTAAAAAAATAAAAACAGTTCAAAACCCAGATATATTGTTACATTTACGGGTGTTTTTATTAAAATTTAGCGACAACTTATCGTAATTTTTTATTACTTAAATAATAAACCTAAATATGAGTCGAATAACTTTGTATTACACGATTACAGTTAAATTATATTGTAAATTTTAGCGACATAAATATTTTATTGTGCTTTCTGTTTACATACTTTCTTTAGAAAATCTGGTAAATCAGCAGGACTATAGCAAGTACTTACAGTATTTTCAAACCTATATTGATACTGTGCAAAATTCTCCTTGAAATTTTTTTTAAATGCATTTTTATCTAAGGACTCTTCCGAAGCTTTGAACCTCTCTTTGCTTACTTTCTCCCAGAAAGCCTGTGCTAGGTCTTCAACACTTTTTTCGAGATTTCTTGGAGCTTTTTCATTAGCTTTTTTACAGCGATTAGGTCTAAAATCAATTTTATTAAACTCACTCTCGGCAATATATCCCCATAATAATAGAGTACATACCATAAGGTATTCTTTTTTAGATAGTTTAATTAAAGAGCCTTTATATATAATTTGTCTATCTTTTAAAGGCATGTTTAAACAGTGTTTACAAAATAAATTATAGTTCTCAACATCAGAAATACCTCTAGGTGCACGAATAATAACAGGATATTCCTTGTACAGAAATTCTCTGTCCTGTTTCTTCAAGCCAGCAAAGTTTAAATCACGAGTAACTGCGAGATATTTCAAATCCTTTGTCATAGTTCAATGCTAGCATAAAATTTTTAGTACACAATCTCAGTTGAGTTTATTACAAGTATTCCAATACATTAGCCAGATACATTTTATAATATTCTCTTAACTCTACTGGCTTTGTAATTTTAACAGAAGTCCCCCATTTAAACAGCTCTTGGCAGATTGCATATCTGCCTCCGGCTTTGAATGTTAGGGTATAACTGCCGTCTTTGTTTAATTTCCCCTTCTGTGTCGGGTGGAAATGATAGTTTACAGCTTCTTCTGCCACTGATTTATCAAATTCAAGCGTTATGTTTAAAGGCTCTTCTTGATAAACTCCAAAAGAATTGTTGCAGTAATCAGCCAGAGAAAAGTTCTCATCTTTATCAAAGTACTCTTCCAGGATAGTTAGGTTAGTAATTTTGTTTACCTTATACTGTCTTAGGGCATTCACATATTCATTGAAGCCGACCAGATAATACTTGTCAGAGATAACAAGCCCATAAGGGTTTAAGGTAATTGTCTTTATATTATTATCTATCGGATAATCAAATCGAATCTTTTTAAATGCAAGCATAGCCGTTCTAAGCTGTTCCAACATCTTTGGTGCAACAGATACTCCGGAATACTGTCTTACGGCAAATCCTTCCGATTCTAAAATAGCAGAAACATCTGTATCAAGAGTTCTCAAATTCTTTTGCGGTGTTAGAGCCTTAATCTTTGCAATGAGTTCATCAAGCTGTTTCTTTTTGTTCTCATCTGTTGTGAGTCCCTTCAAATATTCAAGATTTGCAAAATCATCTGCTGTAAAAGTGATAAGTGCATTCATTGTACCTTTAGCAAATCTCCACCGCTTTTTCTTATCAGAGGTAGGAACTTCCTCAATTTTTTCGGGAAACAAGTCAAATAAAAGAGCTTTCATTCTCTCTGCAGAACGTCTTGAACACTCAAAGTGCTCTTGAATATCATCAATGCATAGTCCGCAGAAACTATTCTGAAACATCATTGCAAGTTCTATTATTTGCTCTGTTTTATTTAATCTTGACATTCTGCCCTCACATGTTTAACTCTTAATAATATTATAATAAAGCACAACTACGGCAAAATAAGTCATAGTTGTGCTTGTATTGATTTTATTTGCAGAATTCGTTTAGTGCATCACGTAATCCGTCAATATATATTGATTTGACATCATTAATTTTGTTCTCTAGGCATTGTTTGAGGTCTTCAGTATCAACACATCTGTAAAAATCTTCGGCATTAAAGACAGGTACATATGGAGTATATTTCCAATTATCTTTACCATTGAATTTTTTAAATCCCAGTTTATCTTGTAAAAATTGTAAAAGCTGGTCTCTTGTTTGCCGATTTTCTTCCGTATCGTTGTTATATTCACCAGTAATCCCAATTTCTACATATAAACAATTTTTCCACCTAAAATTACCTATAAAATTTATATGAACAATACAATCATTTGCAGGGTACTTTGCGAATTTAAGTTTATCAAGGTTATTAATATTTGTCGGTAGGCATTTAATACAGAAATCCTCTGTTGATGAAACTTCTACGTCATTGCGTTTATTTAGTATCTCCAATAGTGTTTCAAACAATTCAGCTTTAAAATCATTATTTTCATTAATGAGGTCAATGGCAGCTTTATTTTCTCTGTATATTTTGCGACATAAGTCTACAATTTGTTTATCTGTTTGTCCCATGATATTCCTTTCTATCATATTATTATAGTGTTCAATGAAAGTTCTTACATCAGAACTAATACTATTTGCTTTAAAACGTAAAATCTTATTAATAACATTATGCACTTGCTCATAATTCATCGGAATATAATAGACTTTACGTTCTTGGTTATTTCTTTCAAGCAATTCAGTATCACAATCGTTATAGGGTGCAAGGTATATATATAACTTGCTGTAATCTTTAAATTCATTATCGACTATATCTGCATAACGTTCAAGTTGGCAGTCATGTTCTCCCGTCCATATTTTATTTTCTATAATGCAGACAAAATTATTTGTGTGATTGATAAGTAACAAATCAATGTTTTTATATTCACGCTTAACTTCTGTATCATCGAAATTACAAAAAGCAATATCTTTTAGTGATAAAGCTATATTTTCATCTAATGAGTAATCTTTAATAGCTTCTTTTAAAAACTCTTTTAAAAAGTAACTTCCTAGCTTGTGTGTCTCATAAGGTGTCATTAGCCATGCTAAAAAGTTTGAGTGTCGAATTTCATTATTTTGCAGTTTCAAGGCATTGAAAATATTAAAATGCCCTGTTAAATTGTTCAGTTCCTCTAAGTCTTCCGATAGCAAAAGCTTTTCTAGCTGTTGTTGCTGTTGTTCAAGTGTTTCTGTCATACTAACTCCTATAATAATGTTGTGAGTAAATTACCCTTACCGACAAACATAGAATCTTTATCTCGAGTTTCATTTGTCTTTGGGTCATAAATGCCTTTGAAAAAATCAAAAGGGTCTCGCAATTCTAGCTTGCCATCACTACGAGTTCTAATTTTACCAATTAATCTGTTGTTTCTGTCTCTTAGTTCCTGATCTGCCATAAACACCGCCTTTCTTTTTATCAACAGTTTAACATGCAACACCGTCAAAATTTGTCGTAACAAAAATTATTATTAGACCAGTAGTCTATACTAGACTGTGAGTATTATAGCACAATATTAATATGGGTGAGGATAATTGCAAGAAATTTGCACAAAATATTAAGAAATATAGAGAAGAGAGAAAGTTCTCAAAAGGTAAAATGTCAGAATTGGTCGGATGTGACTACTCATATATCGGTAAAATTGAACGCTCTGAAAAGCTTCCAACCCTAAAAATGATTTTTAAAATAGCTGATGCCCTTGAAATACCGGCAAAAGACTTATTTGATTTTGACTAGAGTAATTCTAGAATTAATCTGATTAAACTTTCTGAGGGAGTTATTATATTTTATATTTAAACAACCAGTAGAATTTAACTACGTTCATTCTGATAATACTATTTAAAAAGCTGTATAACATTAACAATAAGGGCTAAAATAGATATCCCAATTGCAACTTTTGCTAGTTTATCAGCAGATTTCGCTTGTTTGTCAGCACTAATTTGATTTTGCTTTGTACATTCTACAAGTTCTTTTGTTATTTCTGCATTTTGCCGTGTTAGTTCTTTTGCTTCTGATAAAATAAAGGTTTGCTTTTGTAATTCTGCAATTTGAATTTTAGGTTGCATTTCTTTCTCTTGCTGTTTTTTCATATATCTCATTGCAGACTCTGCATTCCAAGGTTGATTTTCCATTACTTATTCCTTTCATCTTATGAGTATAATTATAACTCTATTTTATGAATGATACATAATTATATTTTGTATCATTCATGTATTTACCTCAGTTTATTATCTCGATTAAACTTCAATAACCTTGTAAACCCTTGTAAATATTAGGGTGTACATAG